>Ga0209700_100673_pt1 | contig 66977 bp, 31 predicted proteins | sample SiratroredBW_FD_187528 | JGI IMG/M metagenome (GOLD analysis project Ga0209700, IMG submission 187528) | Root nodule microbial communities of legume samples collected from California, USA - Siratro red BW (SPAdes) (version 2) | ecosystem: Host-associated > Plants > Roots > Nodule | place: USA... | reverse complement strand
GTAATTTTCTGAAAACAAAAAAGAAAGAAATGGCGGCTAGTCAAATGGGTTAGTTGTGGTGTTACTTGTTACTGCACTTGTTGCTGTTGTTGTTTATTCCACAGCATAATTGTTCTAGTATGAAAAAAATTGTTGGTATTTGTGCATGATGAAATGGAATACTAGATGGTATTGTTAATTGGAGTGGCCACAACATGATGTCAAGAAAGAGACAATGCAAAAATCCAAACAATGCTTCACCTAATCTTAGTATGTGATTCACTTTTATCAATAATATAGAAATATCCTGAATGCAAATAATCAATTCAAATAAAAACTAATATGAATTCGAAAACAGAAAAATAAATCAATATTAATAATTAACGTAGAAAAAACTTTTCAAATCTTTCAACATAGATTAAAAAATCCACAAAACGATAAATACTTCAATAATACCAAATCAAAAGTATAATGAGTTTCACAAAAACTAATTACAGAGCATGTTAATGCAATCCTTCCTAATCCTTAAATGGTCACAAAAAATGTCTCCAGATATCAATAAATTGAAATTTAATAAAGAAGAGTTTCACAATCTTAACACTAGAAAAATAGCCACTATTCACGAATTTTCTGAAAACAAACTAGTGCTCTAATCTCAAATCCGACCGTCCAAAACAACTAACTATGAGTGGTAAAACTCCAATAAAAATTTCAGAGCAATTGGAGAAGATTTTACCGTTGGATTTTTGAAACAACCAAGGCTGATGGTAAGAGAAAATTTTTGCGGACGACAGCTCTTCACAAAATTCTTGATACTCTTATAGACCTCCAGTAGACAATCCCACCGTCCAGATTGAAGAAATATGAGTGAGGAATCTTCAATAAAAATTGCAGCTCGATTAGATAAGATTTCAACCGTTGGATCTTCAAAACAACCAACACGGGTTGCTATAGAAAGTAGCTGTGAATTGTATTTACCTCTCTCTCTTTTCTTCAAAGCCGTTGCTCACACACTTCTCTCCACACATATCAATGCTTTCACGGTTTCACATACAGTTATGCACACTTAAGATTAGCCTTTTCACCCTAATTATAATGATGCATTATATTTATTATATTAAGTTTATCAAGTCGGACACACCAAAACATAATATTTTTATTAAATTTTTTATACCCAATTAGAACTCCAGTTTTTTCTAATCATCTTTTCTAAGAAAAGTTATCTTTAAAAAATATCTATAAATTATAATATTTAAAAAATAAAAAAATATGAATTTGTTCATAACTTAAATCAATTAAATGAATTAATAAACTAACAATTTATAAATTAATGAGTTAATGAATTAAAATTAATAAATTGTTGAAATGATAAGGAATTAATAGCGAAGTAATATGAAAATATGTACATTGTCCAAAGACAAAGGAAAACAATAATTTAAAGGGACAATAATTAAAATAGCATATAGAAATTTTGTACTTTGGTAGCTGAAGTCAATACTTAACATGTGGGTTTTAAATTACTCTGTAAAAATAATTGAGAGAGTAAGAAAGAAAAAATCCGTACAGAATGTGAGTTGTTGAATTATAAAAAATAATGTAAGCTCAAAAAATAAACACAAACCTAAACAATATTATTTTTTATGACGTTCAAATAAACATAATGGTGATCATATCTTAAAAACTTAATAAATTTATACAATTGATAATCATTATTTTACCTTTTTTATAATTATAAAACTTTATTTATCAAATAATTATATGGTTATAAAAATATTTTTTTTCCTAATCATAAATTTTTATCTAATTATTTTGCATGCACTAGTTTTTCTCTCTCTCTCTCTCTCTTAAATACTCAAGGCAAAGCTTATATATTACTGTAACAATGTTCGAAACAAATAACCCTTTTTTTTCACTTACTTAATGACATTTAGGAAAGATGCAACACATGCTTTTATGAAATGACAATATTTATAGACGTAAACTAATGTTAAGTTAGGCTAATATAATATTAAAAAATATATTTTAAGTCTAATTAGATCTGACAAAATTAATTTATTATATAAAAATTAAGTTGACTTATATGCTATAATTTAATTATATATATGTAATATATTTAAAAAGAATAAAATTGACTTTATCTGCTTGGCTGAGAAAACCTTAAACCAAGGGATCTATGTATACAAATATGATATACCACTTGGTGTTACAATCAAAGCAGGCACAGAAACAAAAATAAAATATAGAAGAAAGTCAAATTAGAATTGCATTGAAATTGATCAAACTAGATGGAAGTATAGTCAAATTGTTGTTTTACATGCAAACATTCCAAAACTAGTGTGCTTGTGATCAAAATTGTTAACTCAAGTTGTATCTCATACATTAGTGAATCTCAATTATTTCTAATGTTTGTGGACAATAATTTATTATTCTAAATAACAAACATGATATTTTTTTTTCAAGCATTATTTATTTTTAATTTTTGTAAAACAAATTAAAAATTATATCAATTCATTAAAAGTACCCACAAACAACATTTTCCTCAGGACTCTCAACACGTAAAGCGTCACTTTGATTTATCTACTGTCCCAACCATTATATTTTGAGAAATAAATACATGGTAAAAAATATTTTTAAATTTTATGTATTTTACATTAAAAATATATTATTACTGTTATTATTAATATTATTTAAAACGATTATTTAAATTTTGATGTTATATATTATTTAAATTTTAAGCTTTAAAAATATTATACTATATTATTATATTTAAAATTGTACTTTTTCAACTTTAAAAAGGTAAAATAAAAGTCTCGTTTAGAATTTGAATTAAGTATCCAAACCCTCTCTAAAATATATTCTACTTTGTTGCTGAGAAAAAAAAAAAAAAAAAAAAAGCGATATTGTTGGTTGTTGCATAGTATGAATTATAATACTTAATATAGTAAAAACTTAATCTATCCATTAGTACTAAAGTTAAAATTATAAATTTGATTCTTGATAAAAATAATTATTTAAAAAAATATTGTTGTAGATAGATATCAATTGTTTCATAATATTTATTATATAGATCAAGTCATTATTAGATATTAGACCAGGTTATGTTTTTAAATATAAAAATTAGTATATTAAGTGTTACTTATAACTTTTGATTTAGTGTGAAAATTTTAAGGTAGGATCAAAAGTTGATATATGATGAAATTTTTTCTTTTTAATCCATCAATACATGTGATAAATTCACAAATGATTATCAACCTTAAAAGTAAGAAAACACAAGGGCTAATTGTTAAAAGTAGTGGCTTAAGTTTTTATTTTTTATATAGTTATTTAATTATTTTTTTATAAATTCATGAAGACTAAGTGTTCAACAAGAGATCAAATGTCTATTATTAAGAGGATTGAAATTAAAAAACAAAGAAGATATTTTACAAAAATAAAAATAAAAGAAAAGAAACATTTTATAAAGATTAGAACTAATGTTAAAATTTGAAGGGACAAAATATAAAGAAATGTTTTATGAAAAAACAAAGCCTCCTCAATTTAGATAATTACACTGATAATCTCTAAAGTTTCATAAAATTACATAAGAACTCTCCTTTCCTATGTCTACATTTTTCCATCCCTATATTTGCCTCTTATAATTATTTAAAAACATTACATTGATACTTTTTTTATATATTACATTAAATTTTAATATTTGAAAAACATCACTATCCTATTAGAGAAACTAATGTAAATGTTAGATAAAACATAAACTTTTTATATAATTCTACAAAACTTTAATGTGATTAATATACTTTGTGTATTTTTTAATAGTCTAGTTTGACTGGTTTACTACGACACATAAATATAAGGCTGAATTCAACCTTCTAGCATTATTACAATCTTCTAGAAGGAGTACCACACACATGTCCTACACTAATTGTCTCAATTCATCAAAAATTTGTCCCTTCTGAATTTTTTTATGCTCAAACTGCATTTAGGAGCAGTTGTTTATTGATCAATGGTAAGTAGAGTCACTTAAAAACTATTGTTGGTCAATTCAGGCAACTTCTAATACTTCAAAGATTCAGATCATTCTCAATATAGTATATATTATGTGTCATTGTTCTTTAAAGTTTAATTTTTTCTGTATTTTTTTAAACAAGAGACGTGTAGCCTAGAAAACAAACCAATCTCATATATCAATCTTATTTGTTAGCAACTCAATGTGGTAATTGTTGTTCAAAGTTACAAACTAAAATATACAATTTAAAAAATCTTGACATGAGATATAAACATTTTCCGATCATGTTTCATCATGATGCAAATCTAAAATTCAAATTAGGTTAATTTGACTCAATCACCAAAAACATTCCACATAGCGTATTTGAGTTGGATTATGTTAATTGGATTATCTAAGGAACTCTTATAAAACAGTATAAGGTTGAACATAACAACATGTTGTGATATTAGGACAAGTGAAACAATAGCCAATGGGTCCATAAAAAGGAGAGTTACTTGCGATGATTGAATCATTTTTCTTTTGCTGCCCCTATACTATTTAAAGAATGAAGAATATGTGTTATATATAATAATTATCATGTATTTAAGGTGATGTCACCTATTAATTTTATTTTTATTTGATTAGATGTTATCATTATATTAAACTTGATGTGTCATATGAACCAGTGTTAGATTGTTATTGAGGTAACTTGCCACGAAGAGATGGCTATATTTAATAAAGAGAATGCTTGTAACATTGTTTAACATTTTTTTACACACTCTGTTTTTGACTAAAATTATTTAATTCACAAAAATTTATAAATCCTAATTTTTGTTTGATAAATCTAATTTATAATTTTGTAAATTTCAATAGTAAAAATGTACTTAAAAATATCGTAAAATGGTGTTATTATAAAAAAATTACATTTTTTAATTTCAACTCAAACATAGCTTTACAATAAGAATTGCAACATATTCGCAAGAGTCTAAGTTTCATCAAAAGAAAAGTAATAAATTTTTTATGTTTAATAATGAGATAAATGAAGCATGTACTATACGGTCGTCAGAGAACATAGGCGACAACGTTGGTTGGTATGCTGCACGACCATTAGGAAGCATGGTTGACAATATCCACTTGTTGAAACCATCTGGAAACATGGCTGATAATTGGAAGATTAGTGTATTATATGGCCATTAGAGAGCATGGCCGACAACATTCGTTAGTGCACTACACGACCATCAGAGAGCATGGCCGACAACATTTATAGGTGCACTATACGGCCATCAGGGAGCATGGCCGACAACATCCACTCGTTGAAACTCTTTATAGTCTAAAGACTAGAAGAGCTTGGAAGGCTAGTGTACTATACGGCCATCAGAGAGCATGCCCGACAACATTCGTTAGTGCATTACACCGCCATTAAAGAGCAAGGTCGACAACATTCGTATGTGCACTATACGGCCATCAGGGAGCATGACCGACAATATTCACTTGTTGAAACTCTTTGTAGTCTAAAGATTACAAGAGCTTGGAAGGCTAGTGTACGACTATCAGAAAGCATAGCCGACAACATTCGTTGGTGCACTACACGGCCATCAGGGAATACGGCGGTCTTCAAGATGACGACTTATCAGCCACACCAGCGAGCTGCTTACTACAGAACACGCATAGGCCGACAAGTATCCAGCAACCCTCAACAAATTAGTCTCCTCATCTCTCTTGCATTGGGAACTAGCACCTGACTTCTGACACAGAAACATATTCCAATGAGTGGCGCTTGCAATGGGCAACGCACTCTCTCATGAAGAAAGTAAGGTTGAGTAAATTACACGTCTTCCCTTGGCACAACAGGTAGAATAAGGGTAATATCCTCTGACAAGAGGAAGCTACACCTCTTCTTCTGGTATAATAGGCAGAAGAAGGGTAATATATCTAACAGAAGAGACTACACACCTTCCTCTGCCTAAGAAACAATCATTACACACATTGGTATAAATAGTGAACAGGAAAAGAGAGGAGGACAAGTTTTTCTATCCCATTTTTATACTATTAACATCTGAGAACTGAGTATTAGTACAAAGGACAAGTTACTTCCTTTATTCCAAGGACCAAAGATTAGGCAAAAAGACCACCTTAGTTGATATATTATAATCTTCTTCTCAACCTTAAGACTTTGTAAGAATATTTATTGTTCTCGATCTCTATACTCTATAAGAACAAGAGAGGTAAAATGATGTTATGCATATATTTGTTATATATTTGTACTTTGATGCAACCACCAACTTATCTCTTTCCTGATTTTGGTGCATTATTTGCTCCAACAAGCCAATGGACTCATTCAATTAATTAATTTGCCAAGTCCACTATGACCGACATGGCTTGTGTGTCCCCTACGGATTGAGTCTCTCTTATGTCAGTTCTTTTAATTAATTAATTGCCTAACCAAATTTTCTGAGATCAAAATAGTCATATTTCAAATAATTATTGCAATAAAAAATATCACTGACTAAAAATTTATATATAACTTTTTCAAAATTGTCTTGAAAATCTCTTACCACTACCTGTAAAGGAAAAGTAGACTAAATTACTTTTGTTTAGTAAAACTAACAAGCATTTATCTAACTATTTACCTATGTAAGTTGATATGAATCAATTGTGTATGATTACCTCTCAGTTTCTTCTTCTCCTAACATTGAGATTCATGTAAAAAGTGCTTTGTCTCTTAAGAATGTTTAATATTGGACATGTTTGCTTCTCTGAGTTAAATTTATAAAAAATATAATATTATTTTAAATTCAAAATTTTAAGATATTAACTTTTTGTTTTTTTTTAATTATTCAATTTTCTTATTTATATTCAATAATTTATATTCAATGTAAGATTTATATTCACAATTGTATACTTAACTTTTTTATACGTTTTTATTAAAACTCTCCTTTAACCTGTTAAATACTTTTGGAAGTTGGATTTGGATTATAATAGTAAATATTTTTATGAGTACTGGGTAATAAGAATAACCTTTAAATTATATCTTAGTAACTTGAATTAATACTACCATATAATTGTGAATATATTTACCTACCATTTATCCAAATATCAAATATGACTTAAGAGTGCAATGCGTATCTGGTTAATTAGTCAATGTTTTCTTGTATAAAATTTGAATGCAGATATTATTAAGTTATATACGTCCAACTTATTCAAATTTTATTTTAGTGAAATTTAAATCTATTAAAGTTTGCCTGGTATGAATTATTGAGATAATACATATAATATTGTGAGGGTTATTATGTATACAAACTTGTCAACACTTATTCATGGTTTATAGTTGTTATTGAATAGATTGGAAATTTGAGTACAACACTAACACACATAATGTGTGTATCAACTCACAAGTATAAGCATATTGGTTACGGATGGAAAAAAATTATTTAGTCAAATTCCTCTACTTTTGTATTATTTAGTTAAATTTGATTTTTATTTTATTCTATATTTTGTAAATTTTTCTATTTAAAAAAAATTGGAAACACAATCCAACTATCTTCTTTCTCTTTCTTCTTTAGAATTGACTCCTAAATTTCACTTCCAAAATGATTTTGCAATAGTCAACTATTGCATCCTTGCACCTTTGATTAACAAAACTCTTATGTTATCAAACTTGCACTTTCATTTTAAGCTAAATAAGTTGCTAGAAATTAAAGGTTGACACATGAACTCTCATTTCAGGTTATTAAAAAGTGCTTGGAAAAATGTGAAAAAAAAATATACTTCTAACAAAATTAACTCTTATGTAAGTTTTGTCTTGAATGGGAAACTTTTAATAAAAATATAATACTTTCCAGAAAATAGCCATAAAAATGATAATATGTGCAAGAATTGTGGTAGAGCCCAATGTATTATGGGCCTAAGGAACTGGCCATTGGGCTAAAGGCAGTGTTATTGCCGAACACTGATAAGACTGTTTCTTCCTCTCCACCTTTATGTTTTCTTCCTACACCCGTATTTAAAATTATCAAAATATCCTTTCGAAATTTCTCAGAAAATAAAAAAGTTAAATTTTTGATTATTTATATTGTAAATGACACAGTTTAAAATACAAAAATATGAAATATAAGTTTTATATCATAATCTAAAATACAACAACTTCTAAATCTCTTATTAGTTCCTCCAGATATTCTCAATTTATCTTTTAGTTTTATTGTTCTAAAAGCAAGTCTTGAATGAAGAGGTGTATTTATTTTTATTAAAATTAAAAAGGTAATTTTTCTTCTTATATGAATGGAGAAGGAAACGGTCCAGTTACATGAAAGGAAGAGTCAAACAGTAATGTAGATAATATACAGGGTATAAACAGTGAGTTATAAGAGAACGTTTAATTCTTTATTCAAAGTTAAGGCCATGTGAATGTAAAAATTCATATCTAAAAACTTGTATGTAAGAATCTGTTTATAAAATCTAGATGTAATTCTATAAATAAAATTTTGTATCTAATAATTTAGATGTAAATTTATATACAAAATTTATATATAACGTTGATTTTACATAAGATACGAATTTGTATATAATATTAATTTTATATATATATATATATATATATATATAATTAAATTCATATCAAAATATCTGTATAATATTGATTTTATATATAAATTTAGATCTATATGTAAAAATTTATATATAATATTTATTTTATATTTAAATTTTTATTTATATATAATTTTTATATTAATTCATAATTTTTTTTAATTAAATTAAGCTATGGGAGAATATTAAGTAACTTATACAACATTGTCATATTTTTTGTCTTTTCAAATTATATCTTCCATAACCTATGTTGTATTTTAACTTATATAATCCTTAGTAATACATAACCAAATTCTAGATTGTATGATTCTAAAAGAGTACATTACTTCATTTCAGATTAGTTAATCAGAAAGTTATCATTAACAATTATGAGACACAGGATTTTAGAAGTGTAGATCTAAAGTTATAAAACATATATTCTCAAATTATCTTGGAACTTTGAAACTTCCTTAAAAACTATGGAAGGTGAAGAGGATATTTGAATAGTGGAGAATTAATGTTAGATTTCCAACTTTTACTCAAAGGTTATTTTAGTCATTTCAGACCCTGTACGATGATGCATGTGAAAGGAAAAAACTTTCCCTCTTAACAATTTACTGAACAAGAATAAAAGTATGCAACATGAATTAGTTTTGAAAGCATTTGTTTAAAATTATTTTTTAAAAGAATATGGTTTATGGAAAAAAAGTTAATTATAAAGAATGTACGGTGTTTGAGTAAAACTATTTCTAATATTCAATAAAAAAAGAAATTTCCGGCTAAATTATTTATGACTAAATTTCTATATAATAAAATATTTCGTACCGATGGCATGATACCAGAAAAATATATAATAGAAAAGGATATGATATATTAATGTAGTAATTAAACATACTTACACCTTGTGAAGGTCATCTACTTAGCAAGGGTTAAAATGCAAATGTTTAATATTTTAATATAACTATTTAACCATGTTATTCTTTAAATGTTTAATATAATAACTTACGATAAAAAACCATTTAATTATTCATGAAACATTTTTTAAAAATTGTCTAAATATTATATGAAGCAATTATGTTAAATATTTGAACTTTGAAATTTATGGAAAAATTTATCCTATACAACTTTGAACTAATATTTATTGATGAACCTTGCACATGTACTTTTTGGCATACAAGAATTTACCATGAATCAGAACAGTGGAAGGTGTCATTCCAGGCACAGTATTTACCTCTATAATTAAAACCTACAAAATTGAAAGTTATCCAGGAATAAGATGATGAGAAGTTATTGAAACAATTCTTGAATGAAAAGACTAAATACTAAGTGATTTCTTTGATTCAGTGAATGGACGATGGTATTCTATTAGCGTAGACTCTCTCAATAGACTGCTATGCTCTTAAACAAGAATGTGCTATCAGCATACTCCCTGATCAGTATATTTTAGTTGAAAACTGGGGAAAGGTCAATAACTAAAATTTATCATATGAATATTAATGAAGCCATCTCCTAAATCCAAGAATGAATATACTTTACAATCGCACACACATATATTTGATTTTATTTAACTCGAAACATAGTAACTGAAAAACCTTTGATTCTGGCAACTTTGAAGTGCATGTTTTTCTTCAAATAAATCTTAAACTTCACAACTCCAATGTTGGAGTACAAGGCCACTAATTTCTATTTTTATGCTCTAGTTTCAAAACTCTTGTAATTATTCTTCTATAAAACAATGATTAATTTAAATTCGACATCATTCTATGATATGGAGACCAATCTTGGAACTTCTCCTCTAGTGACAAAATATCACCAGATTCCTTGACAGTTACACCAGGACTTAGCGAGTGCATTGATCCACGTTTTCCTATGACGCCAACTGTTATTTCCCTTTCCACGTAAAGGTCACTATCAGTGGCATTTTCAAATTTGGTTGTCACAATTATTTCATCTGTCTCAATGAAAGGTTCAAAGATTAAGTGCTCTGGAAGAGGGTTTGGCATTTCAATCATCATGTGCCTGTACATTTAATCAAATGCCATAACATAGTCATCAGTATCATTTTTTAGCAAATGCATTTTTTCCCTGTCTCTCTCATATACATAATTATTTCAATTTTGGACACCGAGTCCTAAACTGGAATTTTGGACAGCTTCCTTCATCCGATGACTCCACACAAAATACAATCGAAATAATTAAAGAAGTACATAAATTCCAGGCCTCAATAAATGTTATTCTGAATCATTTATGTTACTTACAATTTTTAGAGTACAAATCCACATCTATCTAGAGATTTGATAGGAAACAGTGTACAACTTTCCTAAGACACGCCTTATTTCAATTTACAGAAAGGCTCGACCCGTGACAGATTCAGTCTCTCCCAAAGCGACGAGCAATGCCTCTTTGCGAATCTCACGCGCTTCTCAACCAGCTCATACACAACCTCAAATCCTTGCTGCTGGTAATTCCTGAGTGTTTCATCTGGTCTGAGAACAGCAAAAGCTTTAAGCCTCCCGTTTTAGTTGTCATTGTTATCCTTCGACACTTGCTGCTCTGTGTGGGACTAACATTTGTATGAGACAGGTAAATTTTATTTGACTGATTTTGTTGTGTTAAAGTTTTTAAACACCATCAAACACCTCCCCCGCACCTTCACAGCAGCCATTCAAACCTCTAAACACCATCACAACCGCCGCCAACCTACCGCCGTCGAAACCCTTTTGACCTGTGCACCCCATAAACCAAGTCCCGCTATGGCCAAGAAGTTACACCTCCACTCTAGTCGTCACCACCGTCTCAACCCTTTCCCACCACTCTAGACATGGCAAAGCACTTGTCAAGTTTGAAAATGGAGGTCATTAAATTAAGTCTGATTAACCTTATTAAGCGCATTTTGTTTAATTATTTATTCAACTTCAAGCTTACTTCTCCCTAATATCTTTTATTTATTACTTTTCAAGGTTTAATATGGCTTTTTTACGGGTTTAAGTTTTAATTTGACCTAAAGATGTATTCAAATGTTTATTTTATGATGGATTAGCTGTACAAATTTTACTTTTTAGTCTGTATATATATTTAAAAATAATTTTTAAATCTGTATATAAAATTAGTTGCTTTTTTAATTCTTGTTATTGAAATGAAATTAAGACACGTTTGGCATGTTAGAAAAATTTCATGCCTAGAATATTCTGAGAGCGGTGAATTAGGTTGCTAAATTTTGCTACTGATATTCACATAAAGTTTCTTGAAACCAAATAGAAATATGTTATTTTTATCAAAATTTTAACCTATTATCATATTAAACTATTTAATACAAGTAATATAATATTTTTTGAAAAATTTATTTTAACTAGGAAAAGTTGGAATTTTATCTTTATCATAAAAATATTTTTGTACAAAACTTGGTTAAAAATCATTCATCCAAAAACCTGATTTCTTGAGAGTATTTTTTTTTAAACATCCAGAAAACTAAATTGATCGTCTACAAATAGTTTCCTTAATACTATTAGTAGATATTGACGTGGTTGAGTTATGTGGACATTAATTAGTTTTACAGTTAGTTCCTATTGTGCAATAAATTTTTATACCAACTCTTTCAAATCCATTTTGGTCTCTAATGTTAAAAGAAAAAAACAACACTTAACACCTAACACCATGTGACACTGATGTTAATTGTAATATAAAATACAAAACTACTAATTTTAGTTTCTATATGAGAATTATTTTTAGAATAATGTTATTTTGATATGGTTGGGTCTTAATTCTTATTTGACATTGAGGTATTTTTGTCAAAGCATCTTACGTGACAGAGTTATTTTTGGTAGCATGAGTTGTACGGGCAAATTTGGTTTTTGTTTCTGAAACCTGAAAATGCAAGTTTGGCACTCATTCATTCCATTCTCTGCACTCCTATCACTCTCTCGCTCTCTCTGCTTATGCTCTCGTCTCCACTTCCGTCTTCATTCTCCTTTTCGTCTCCCTTGCTTCTGTCTCCTCTGTATTTTCGTTTTGTCTGCTCTGGTCTTTTCTATGGGTGTTTTTCTTTCGTTTTCCATCAAAAGTTGTTAAAGGTGAATATTTTATGAGGTTTTCATGGAAAAGAATTGTTTTTCATCGTTTAAATGTTCGTCTTGTATGATTTTCGTATGGGTTTAGGTTTAAAGGTTGTTCTTTTATGAGGTTTTTAATGAAAAGGGAATATCTTTATTTGGTTTCACGGTTTAGGATTTTGAGAAAAACTTTTATTTGTATGATTTTTGTTAAGAGTTTAAGGTTTTGAGAAAGACCGGATGTGTTGTGTGTTGGGAGAAAAATGACAATAAGTACTGGGCTGATGATTGATTGGGTTTGGAAACACATGTAGGCATCAACCCAACGGTTACTCATGGCTTAACGAGAGGACACCTCAGTTGTAGTTTTGGCGACTGATATCAAACCTCTTTGTAAGGATCATTTCTTTCAAAGGAAGTTGTCATGAGGATTAATCACGCTTTCATTGACCACATGATGTTCATTTTAATGACCTCTGTGTCTTAAAAGTGGTTTTTTGACTTCCATCAACCCAATGGTTACTCATGGCTTAACGAGACACTTCAATTGTAGTTTTGGTGACGGATATCAAACCTCTTCATAAAGACCATTTTTTCAAAGGAAGTTGTCATGAGGATTAATCACGCTTTCATTGACTATATCATGTCATTTTAATTACCTCTCTGCCTTAATACTGGTTTTTTGGCTTCCATTAATCCAATGGTTACCTATGGCTTAACGAGGGGACACCTCAGTTGTAGTTTTGGCGACTGATATCAAACCTCTTCATAAAGACCATTTCTTTCAAATTAAGTTGTCATGAGAATTAATCACGTTTTTATTGACTACATCATGTTTATTTTAATGACTTTTATGCCTTAATACTAATTTTTCACATTACATCGCCGCAATGGTTACCCATGGCTTAACGAGAGGATACCTTAGTTGTAGTTTTAGCGACTGCACTCAAAATAATCATATTACAGTATTTCATATTAACAACAATAATTGTAACAATATTTACAATACTACATGTTAACAACAAATGCTAAAATAATACAGTTTTGTACAAGCAATTACAACAATTATGTACTACTGTGGTAAGGAATAATAGACGGTTATAAACATAAACTGATCAAATTAACAATAGATAACACAGTTTGGCGTTTGTAATTATCCTCATAGACAACCCATTGTTACACAAGCTGCTGCCGAAAACTGTGAAGATCAGACTGCAAATAATCATGATCAACCAAATTAAAATGTGACAAACTCAACCAAAAATACAGATAACCATAAAAGTATAACTAAGCTATTACAAACCGTGGAGTATATAGACATATTTTTCTACCAACAACCACCAACAACACTATAAAATGACCATTAAAAACATATTTTCCCTTTCTAGCCATCAATGTTCAAACACCAAAGCAAAACATCCAAGTTCAATCAAATGACCATTACCACAAATGAACCTGTGTGTATTAATAATGGTTCTAACTCTGATTAATTAGCGGTTACCCCTTCTTTAACGAAGGGGCACCTTAATGCATGTTTTGGCGACTCAACACACATGTGTTTATCACTTGCCAAAACAAACAGATTCAAACATTACAAAACTAAAACCCTTCCAAAAAATATTCTTTTTCCACCAACAACCAAGAAGAACACTGTAAATCACATAAAAGACCAAACTTTACTTCAACCACCAACGAAAATCAAACGCAAATGCAAAAACCTTTTCTATTCCAGCAACGACCAAGAACAAAACTGTTAAACGACCAAAAAGACTTCCTTTTCCATAAAAAAACACATAAAAATTCTTCAAACTTTACACGGAAATCAAATGACAAATAAAAAAAACATTATTTTCTATCAAAAATCACTTAAAAGAGCAACCTTTACTTTCTTTTCTAACATAAATAACATAAAAAAACCAACATTTAGCTTATACCAAAGATGAACCGTTGAGGTGGACAAACCTTTAACAAGAGAGCGTAGAGAGCGAGAGAGCTTTAGATAAGTGCGAGAGAGCCAAAGAGCGTAGCGAGAGCGAGAAAGCGAGAGAACGCAGAGAGAGTCAGAAAGTGAGAGAGTGAAAGAGTTAGAGTACTTTGGGTGCGAATGGCTTTTGGGTTGCCTTTAATGGCTTTACATACTAGCTTAAAAAACTAATATTTTTGCCACATCAGCAATGTTAGGCCATGGACCAGTGTCAAAATAACATTACTTTTATTTTTAACTATTTTAGTGTTTGTAGTCTTTTCTTTTTCATCGTTAACACTTCCTGCCTCTTTTATTTAGTGGATTTGTTTCTTTTATATTATCTTATTATATATAGAAATCTCCCGCAAGGTAGCAAGATTTGGCGTGAGTCAAGCTACGACTTCTGGAAGGGCGAAAGCTCCTCCTCCGTCGCCTCTATTGACCGAGTTTTGATTTTCAACAAACAGAGGACTCGTCGTTGCACCTAATAGGGCGGATCCTCCACAAGTAGCGGGCCTCCGACGAGATCCAGCTGAACATGGATTTGGAAATGGAGGAGCTCCAGTGCTAAGCCGACGAGGGAAGGTTGACGTCGGTGGAGGAGTCTTCAGTGAACTATCACATTTCCAGGGAGCTGAAGGTCTCCTTTGATGAACCCATTCTGAATTTGAATCTCCTCGAACTGTAAAAAGAGGCCTTGAGAAGAAGGCCCAGTAAGGAATTGTCGACGATCACGGACTTCCAACGCCCTCCACAGCCGTCGTACCACGACTGTTGCTGCTCGTCTTTGTCGTCTCCCGTCAGCGATGGCGAGGCACTTCGGTGCACCTCAAATGCTTCCTTTGAGAGAAAACTATCCATATAGAGAAAATTTGCGTTGTTAAAGGTGAAAACGAGATCCAGGTTGACGGGCCAGCCAGATAAACTCGACAGAAAATCGAGGCGGGTTATGAAATCGGCTCAGCTCCTTTCCGGGTTTTTAGGGAAGAAACCTGACAAGGAGGACGACGATTCATTTTTGGAAGATGATCTTCCTGATGAGTTTAAGAAGACTCATTTCAGCTGCTGGATTGTTCTGGAGTGGTTGAGTTTGGTTTTGATCGTTGGGTTGTTGATAACCACCCTCTGCATTCCCTTTCTGAGGGAGAAGGATCTGTGGCAACTTTGGTTGGGGAAATGGAAGGTTATGGTTCTGGTTTTGATCTGTGGAAGATTGGTGTCTATTTGGGTTATTAGAATTGTTGTGTTCTGTATTGAGAGAAACGTCCTCTTGAGGAAGGTGTTGTATTTTGTGCACAGTGTGAAGAAGGCGGTTCAGAAATGTGTCTGGTTTGGGCTTGTTTTGATTGCATGACATTTGCTGTTTGACAAAAGGGTGAAAAGAGCTATCAACTGTGATTTTCTTGTTTATATTAGCAAGGTGTTGGTGTGTTTCCTTGTGGGGACTTTGGTATGGTTGCTCAAGACTCTTGTGGTTAAGGTCTTTGTCTCTTTTTTATATGTGAGTACGTACTTTGATAGGATTCAGGAGTCACTGTTGAACCAGTTTGTGATTGAAACTCTTTCGGACCTCCATTAGTGGGGCTTCAAAAGGCTGAGGAGGAGGGGGAGAGGCTTGTTGATGAGGTGCAGAAGTTGCAGAATGTTGGGGTTACCATATCCCCTGACCTCAGAGCAACTGCTTTTTCTAATATCAAGAGTGGGAGGCTGAGGAATGGAATACTCGTCACGAGCTTTAGAGAGAAGAGTGGCAAGTTTTTGTAGCCTCTTTCCAAGAGGTCTGATGATGGTAATGTCATCAACATTAATAACCTGCATAAGCTCAACCCCAACAATATGTCTGCTTGGAATATGAAAAGGTTGATGAACATGGTCCGGCATGGGGCTCTTACCACCTTGGATGAACAGAAAATTGACAGCCCAATGATGATGGGAATGCCACACAAATTAGAAGTGAAAACAAGGCAAAAGTTGTTGCTAAGAAAATATTTCAGAATGTTGCTAGGCATGGTTGCAGGTTACTTGTACTTCATTTGTTGTTTGTTGCATATATTTTTCTTTTATAATTTCAACTTTTCTGGTTTATAGATTCCTTTTCTATAAACCAGATGAAGCAAACAACAATTGAAATTATAAAAAAAATGTATGTAGCAAACAATAAATGAAGGTAAAAGTAACTTGCAACCACGACTAACAACATCCTGAAATATTTTCTTAGCATCAGCTTTTGCCTTGTTTTCACTTCTAATTTGCGTGGCATTCTCATCATTATTGGCGCTGTCAATTTTCTGTTCATCCAAGGTGGTAAGAGCCCCATGCCGGACCATGTTCATCAACCTTTTCATATTCCAAGCAGACACATTGTTGGGGTTGAGCTTATGCAGGTTATTAATGTTGATGACATTACCATCATCAAACCTCTTGGAAAGAGGCCGCGGAAACTTGCTACTTTTCCCTTTAAGGCTCTTGGCGAGCATTGCACTCCTCAAACTCACTTTTGATATTAGAAAAAGCAGTTGCTCTAAGGTCAGGGGGTATGGTAACCCAGCATTCTATAGCTTCTGCATCAAATCAGCAAGCCTCTTGTCCTTCTTCTCAGCCTTCTGAAGCCCTACCAGTAGAGATTCTGAAAGAGTTTCAATCACAAACTGGCTGAACAGTAATTCCTGAATCCTATCAAAGTATGTACCCACATATAAAAAAAAGGAAAAGACCTTGACCACAGTCTTGAGCAACCATGTCAAAGTCCTCACAAGGAAACACACCAACAACTTGTTAACATAAACAAGAAAATCACAATTGATAACTCTCTCTATCAGGAAATGCTATGCAATCAAAACGACCCCAAGCCAGACACAATTCTAAACCGCCTTCTTAACACCGTACACAAAATACAACACCCTCTTTCTCAAGAGGAAATTTCTCTCAATACAGAACACAACAATTCTAATAATCTAATCAGACACCAATCTCCCACAGATCAAAACCATAACCTCACATTTCCACAATCTAAGCTGCCACATATCCTTCTCCCTCATAAAGAGAATGCAGATGGTGGTTATCAACAATCCGATGATCAAAACCAAACCGAACCAATCCAGAACAATCTAGCAGTTGAAATGAGTCTTCTTCTTGAACTCATCAAGAAGATCCTTATCCAAAAACAGATTGTCTTCCTCTTTGTCAGGCTTCTTCCTTAAAAATCTGAAAAGGAGATGATCCGATTTCATAACCCTTCCCGATTTTATATTGGGTTCATCTGGCGGGTCCATCAACCTAGATCTCGGTTTTGGTGTTCAACACGCGGATTTTCTCTAAATGGAGCGGTTTCTCGAAGGAAGCGTTTGAGGTGCACCGAAGGACCTCACCATGCTGACAGGAGACGGCGAAGGCGAGCAGCGACGGTCGTAGGCGGCTGCAGAGGGCGTTGGAAGTCTGTGATCATCTGACATTGAAAATCTTACAATAGAAAAAATAGATAGGGTACTGAAGATTTCAAAGAAGGATCATTGGAAATCAAGGGTTGGCCAGCTTTAGCTCCTGCTTATACAATGTCAAAAGCAGCTTCGAATGCTTCACAAGGATTATGGCCAAGAAAAATCCACATTTTCTCATAAACTCTGTGTGCCCTGGCTTTGTCAAGACTGATATGAACAACAACACTGGACAATTAAGCAGTGATGAAGGTTCTGAAACTCCTGTAATGTTGGCACTGTTGCCAAATAATGCTCCTTCTGGTTGCTTCTTTTATCAGGTGAAGTAATACCCTTTTGACCATTGAATATCCGTTTATGTAGCAAATAGTTCTGAATAAGTAGATAGTCATGAAAACATTTATTTAGTTCTATCCAAAGTCTACATGAAGGCTATTTTCCGCACCAAATTTATGTAGGTTCTGTTTCTGCTAGCAACTTGCGGCATGTCTGAGGAATAAAATTTCTATGCTTCATGCTTTTCTGTGCCTTACAGTTTTCTCCGGTACACTCTAGAAAGTGAAATTAATCATGAACAACTTCTCTGCTTCGATTTTATATTAATCTATTATTCCTAAGGAACCATTTAACAGCTGATGAAGGGACTGCATTTGCTGTGAGGTGTACCATGCAACACTAGATGAAGGGATTTTATCTTGATCAATGATTATTATAGTCAAGGTCTGATTCAGGGAATCACATAAATCATAGTCATGTGCAAAACAAGTTCTCTTTCTTGATAAAATTTAAGAGTCTAATAGGTATGAATCTTTTGCACTGTAATCCAATCATTATTGTATATTTTTTTAGGATATAGTATTTGTATCTACCTTAATATATATATATATATATATATATATATATATATATATATATATATATATATATAGTCATAAGAACTATTTACATATTTAAATTTGATTACAATGAAAATATAAATTAAAAGTTTTATTTTGAAGTTTTAAAATACTTTTAATTTATAACTATATTTAGTTTTTTTATTAACTATCATTTATTTATCCTACAAATTTTTTTATATTTTGTATTTTTAACTCTTTGAATATATGTTTAACAAGATGATATTTTCCAATCAAATAGTGATAATAATTTGTAATAATCTATCTATTTAAATATTTAAAATTATTAGAAATATAAATTAGTGCAATTAGGACTGGAATATAAACCGTGAAGCTAACTTTTCTATTTTTAATATATTTCTATCTTCTTCCAATTTTTTTTTTCTCTTCTCTCTCAACATGTTGAGTTTCAATGGTATTATTCTTCTGTCATTTAAAAAACAAACTGAAGAATATAAAATCATCCACATGCTCATCGTCTTCTCTTAATTCGTATTCCTGAAAATATGATGGTCATAATAGTTTATTTGTTCGTTAAAAGTGACGTCCTTTGATACAAAATGTTTTTTGGGAGGAGGATGGATATACTTATATTTTTTTTGTGTGATAGAGTATTCTAAGAAAATACATTTAAGTACTCTTAGATCAAATATTTTCCTTTATTATTTATTTATGAGCATAGACAAAAGAAACATAATCAAATATTCTAGAAAGAAGGTTAAGAGAATAATTTATATGCGAATAAAATGAGTGGAGTATCTCCATTAGATTTTATAAAACAATAGAAGATAACTTGTTAATTAAATAAGTCACTTTCGAATGATTTCTTACAATCCTTTTTGGAACATAATTTTGAAAGATGGTTGCTCTACTTTGTTTTAAAAGATGTCCATTATTCCGTTCAGTAACTTCACTTTGTTGAAGTGTTATATACACGAGGATTCATGAATTATCCTTTCCTTTTGAAAAAAATAAGGGGTCTAATGTATGATTAATAATTTGTAGTATTATTAGACCTAAATTTCTTAATAGCCACCCCAAATTGATTTTTAATCAGTGACACAAATTACATAACAACAAAACTAACTTAGGATTTGTTTTTAAGGAAAAAAAAACCCTTGTACAATCATCAATAAAATCATCAATAAAAATAATAAAAGATTTAATTCTTGAAATGTTTGAAATATTAGAGGGACCTCACATATCAGTAGCAACAAAAATACAAGGATTAAAACTTATTTTTATCGTAGAAAGGAGGAAATGAAACTTATGTTTTGCTAATTCAAAAACCTCAGAATGAAGATTCTGCATATTTAAATTCAAATCCTTAAAAATAAAAAAGAAGTTTTGTAATACGAAATAATGACAATGATACAACTGAGTTTGCATAGTTGTGTATCGAGGATTCGATCATTAAAAAGTGAATCTTAACAGATTGGTTAAAGTCTCCAATATAGTAAAGATCATTTCACACTTTAGCATGTTTAATTGTCTTTCTCGATCTCTTATCCTGCAATATATAAGAATTATTATAAATAACTGCATTACAATAGAGATCTTGGATAAGTTTTTGAATGGATATCAGTTTTGTGGACAGTTTAGGAACATATAGGAATAAGAATATGGTTGGTTCTACCTATCTCTTTGACCACTTGAGTTATCATGTTTCCATCGACTATGGAGATATTTTTGCTAATAAAACATGGGAAATATGTGGAAAAGATTCAGTAAATACTATCATGTGATCGGTCTCTACAAGTCTAAAATTTAATGATTGGTAAAGGTTTGTCCACAGTTTAGTAACATATTCCAAGATGTCAATACATACTTTAATATATCAATGCAGTCATTACAATAGAAAAAACAATTGATACACCGCTTACTTAAAACAAGAATGTAACAATAAAGGTTGCAATTGTGTACACCAACACACATACTAAGACCAAAGGTTGAGTCACCAATGAAGGTTCCAATTAGAATTAGATTTATATAGTAATTAAGACTACAATTTGATATCAGGAATAAAAGAAAATAATCTTCACTTTTATATATATATATATATATATATATATATATATATATATATATATATAGAGAGAGAGAGAGAGAGAGAGAGAGAGATAGATAGAGATAGATAGATAAAATAATCTTGAAATTTTATTATCCTTAATTTATTCTAATAAAACAGTATCTTTCAAATTATAAGATTTATAATCTAAAATAAAGATAAAATATATAAAATTAAAATTCCAATAAATATTAAATTAAAACTAATATAACCTAATTAAAACTAGTAAAAAATAAACATCAGAGGTTTTCTAAAATATCTCAACAAATTATAACCATTTAAGACCCGTTGAAAGTTGAGCTGGTTAAGTTATTCAATAGTGCAACCTATCCCCCTACACACTTGTGACTCTTTCTTACCAATGTCATTTTTTTCTCTCTAAAACACCGTGACAAGCTGGGAATTGCGCTCTTCTAGAAAATAATAAATATATCGTGACTTTTGTTTCTACTGAAAGTCAAGGTGAAGAAATAAGTCCTATCCAGAAGTTGAAGGAAGACTTTAGCATACAATAGAAGATCTGGTGCACTCACCTCTTAAAATTGGTGTCAAATCTCCAAAAGCTCACAAAGGTTTCTTGCATAAACAATGGCAGCAGCAACAACAAGGTACATGTTTCTTCAAGTCTCATCATCCATATTATATGGTGCACAAATTTTAATCAATCATAGAATAACAAAGAACTTAAGTGCTTGTATTTCCATAACTTTGATGGATTGATTCATGTTATAGGTATGCAGTTGTCACAGGAGCAAACAAAGGGATAGGATTTGGAATTTGCAAGCAATTGGTTTCTAATGGTATCACTGTGGTGGTAACTGCAAGGGATGAGAAGAGGGGTATTGAAGCTGTTGAAAAACTGAAAGAGTTTGGTGTCTCTGACCAAGTGGTGTTTCATCAGCTTGATGTGACTGACCCTAGAAGCATTGAATCCCTTGCAAATTTCATCAAAACCCAGTTTGGGAAACTTGATATTTTGGTATGATTAACTTTTAGCATCTTATTATATGTTTCCACATCCTTTTTTCTTGTTGATCCCAGCAGAAACACCAGGGCAGCACACACATATCTTATCCTGTCTGTTAGAAGGAGAACGCTATCACAAGATGAAGATAATATGAATTAAGATGGTACATATTGTGAAGAAGGGTAGGAATTTGATGTTTATACAATGAATTGGTGAAGTTTGGAGAATGAAATACAGTTTCAGTCATTGATTTGAAAATTTACAGTTTAAATTATAACATTTGCTGAATTTGTTATACATGGACTAATATTTTATTAAAGTTTTAAACCCTGTATGGTTCATTTTTCTTCCCATTACCTGACACGCACCTATTTGGAGATTGGAATAAATGATGATTAATGTTTGATTTCTGATTAGGTGAATAATGCAGGAATCAGTGGAACTATTGTTGACCATGATGCTTTAGCTGCTGCAGGGGTATGTATTCTTAGTCATATAGAATATTTCGTTCGTCTTGGAACCTGAAAGCTGAAAGTTCACTAGAAAACGTTAATTTATAGTAATTTGATTGAGGGCTTAAGTTAGGAAATAATTGATCTAGTTTGTGAATGGTTTTCTGGAATGTATTCTCTGCAGCTTTCTAGTTTGCATACACTAACATCCTACATTACTGGGTTATAAAAGGAGAAAAATTTTAGCACAATCTAACATTTGTAAGCATAAATAATGATAGAGCTTTTAATCATGATGATGGGCACAATCCAACGCAAGTTTCCAAAATACAACATATACTCACTCTGAGAATTTGGAATTGGACTTAACCCTAAAGGTAGCTTAAGAGCTGAGGGTGTTCTCTGTTTATATACTTTATTTTGATTATTACACTCCCCTCATACTAAAAGACTAGACATTTTGAGTGTGAAGTTTGCAAATTAAACATCTACAAGTGGTCTAATAATGACCGATAATATAGGTGATCTAATAGGCTCACCAACTAAAGTCTGAATAGACTTTGACACCATCTTAAATTTTGCAGTTCCATCCACCATTCAGTTATTTTTCTTTGGTCAATGATGTTCTCTCATCCATGTTTCTATGTTATGTCTGTTATAAACATTTCTGTCTCAAAGAAATAACTGGGCTAACATTTTTATTATATTCAAATTTCTTTGGACTTAATCTTTGTTCTTGCAAAGGACATATTAATTATAAAGAGCCCTGACTTTTTTTTTTTATATTTGAAGATGTCTGCCGTTGTTTGCGGTAAGGAAAGAGGTTAACTTTCTTCTATGTGACTACAGGAAAAAATTGGCGCTGCTGATTGGAGAAAATTCGCACATGAAACTTATGAATCTGCAGAAGCAACCATTAGAACAAATTACTATGGTGCCAAATTAATGTGTGAAGCATTTATTCCCCTTCTAGAATTGTCAGACTCACCAAGGATTGTTAATGTTTCCTCCACCATGGGGAAGTTAGAGGTATAGTATATGTGACTAATATGCATGAACTTGTTACTGTGTCCTGTGTCTTGAATCACCATCTGGCTAGTCAAATTTTACTATGTACTGTTTCTTCAGTCATTGTGATGTATTTGATGACGTATTTGATATTGTTGTTCATGCTGCTGCAGAAAATACCAAGTGAATGGGCTAGAGGAGTCCTAAGTGATGTTGAAAGCTTAACAGAAGAAAAGGTGGATGAAGTTTTGAATAAGTTTGTAAATGATTTTAAAGAGGGTTCATTACAAACCAATGGGTGGCCACCTGCTCTTTCTGCATATATAGTCTCAAAAGCTGCTTTGACTGCCTACACAAGGGTTCTTGCTAAGAAGTATCCATCTTTCTGCATCAATGCTGTTTGCCCCGGCTTTGTGAAAACAGATCTCAACTTCAATCTTGGCTATTTTAGTGTTGATGAAGGTGCTGAAAGTGTTGTAAGGTTGGCTCTGCTACCTAATGGAGGTCCTTCTGGTCTCTTCTTTTCTAGAAATGAAGTGGCATCAGTCTGATAAAAGGTTGCACAACAAGAAAATCTACCAATCATTGCTGAGAACAACCCTACAGTGTATTACAGATATTACAGGACTATGTTGCCAACAGTGGTGAACTACACAGTGAATGACATTAATAATTTGAGAAATCTAATTTAGACACAGTGTATTGTTTGTTAAAATTATAATCAGTTTATGGAAGACTTAAATGATGTGTACTACAAGCTAATACATGGCTTACTTACCTATTTGTAAAGCTGGTATGTTTTCCCTGTTTCAAAAATTGCTATTTATGACCCTAACTAATTGGTGAAGGAACTGAACATCCTCTAATGTCAGCTAACACTACAGCCAGATGGTGGCCACTTACCTTCAAAGCCTTGTTTCTTTTAACAGGAATCAAGTGCTGCAATTTTAGCTCAAAATATTTTTGTTTTCATCAGGAGTGATGATCAATATGAATACTCATTCTTGTTAACTCTTTGGACTCTTGCAAGTTTATGGTTCTTGATGGAGAAACTAAGTTAATCTATGATTGAATAAATTTCACTTTAATACTTTTTTATGTTTTTTAAATTCATCCATTTTTTATCTTGATATTTTTACATTACACAAATTTTTAACCATTTCATGAATTGATATAATAGAAGTATGATACATGCTTAAAAAGTATGATGTTGTTGCTTTATTTTAAATTGGATTATAAATATTTTAAGACATAGTTTCAGATGAATAATACAATATCCCATGTGAAAAATATACTAGTTGAAATTTAAAAAATGTAATTAAAACGACTGATATGTAAATAAGGAATTGTAAAAGTTTAAAATTAATTAAAATTAAAATATAAATACTTTGAAAATATTCTATATAAATTAAATTAAAAAATATATAAAACATTCTATAAGTTATTTCAACATATTTGCTAGCTTTATAAGTGAGCTTAAAACTTGCTAGCTTTATTTTAATTACATTTATTTTACTTTCAATTGTTATTTTATATTACGAATTCACTATTAATTTATATATCTTACAATATCCTATTCAAATTTAAAATAAAGTACGAATAAATATCTTTTTAAATATATATATGACAGTTCATTACGTTAATATAGTGCTAAACACAATATAACAGTGCCATGGTTAAAATACACAATGTAGTCTCATTTTGTTTTTTGTTTTTAAAGAAAAATCTACCATATATCAACATGAATGTCTTAAACTATAATACTTAAATAATAAAAAAATATTATAAATAAGATAATATTTAAGACAACCATATAAAATAAAATAGACTTGTTTTCTATCATTATCAATATCCTATTTGTTAAAAGATTAAAAATACGAAAATTCTACGTAATATAAAAAAAAAGATAAAAATAATAAAGTCACTCCTAATTAGTGGGTGAAGAAAAAAAATTCACCCAAATGCCACTTATTATTGTGATTTGCTACTTTTTATTATAGTTAGAATATTGTTATCCATAAACGTCTTTAATAAGCTTTTTAATGATATATTTATATTAGCAAAGTTTTGAAAAAGTTTTACAATGGCGTGTTTGGTTTGACAGTTCAAATCCATGTGTGTTAAAGTAAGTTAAAAAGACTTCTATGTGGAAATAACAAAAAGGTCTTCCGATTTAACGCGCTTATGGCTGTTGTAAGGTAACTTTTCGCGTTTGGAAGGTTATTGTTAGGAAAACGGGAAGAATAGAGAAGCAGTGTGAAACGAAGTTTCCTTCCAATGTAAATCCAAACAATCCTTTGGCCTAACGTATGCAAAACCATCCAAATCATACACAAACAACTTGAATATTTGCCAAAATATTTTGCCCAACACATTTCCACAAGTCTTAATTGTATAATTTAAAAATGTTTAACATTTTTTATGTTTCTTAATTGTGTAAACCTTTTCCCCTTTGGTTGTGGAAAATAAGGATTTCTTCTTTGCATCAAAAGTAGATGTCTCCCATAGACTTTTCTAACTTTAGTCACAACCATTTCAATCACCAAATTAAGGCTCTTGTGAGAAAAAAAAAAAAAAAAAAAAAGAATATATTACTCAACCCCATTGAATAAAATACAGGTTATCTAAGCCCCATATAAAATAATTAGGTCAAAGTTTAAATGTAACTTCTTAAATTTTTTATTTTTTTCATGTAAAGTAATAATTTGTCAAAGTTTAAATGTAACTATTTTTTTTATTTTTTCATGTAAAGTAATAATAATTTGGTCAAAGTTTAAATGTAACTTCTTAAATTTTTTATTTTTTCATGTAAAGTTTAATTTTTATTTTATATTCTTTGTTTATCTCTAATACAAAAACTTATAGTGAAATCTACTAAAATAAAAAGCTTAATCACCAAAAACCCAAATCCTTAAAATCCATTACATGCTTACCCATGTAAGTTAGCTAAATAGTTCTCTCATTGCACCACTACAATATGTGAATTATTTTGTGAAAAACAAAAATCCCCTTAAAAGAAGTTGCAAAATTGTTACATGGAATTGTTTTTTTTTCAAAGAAATGAAAATTAACCCTAATCTTGAAAAAGACCAAGGATTGATTAACCCACAATTCATGACAGAAAAGTAAGCGGCATCGACTTGATTGATGAATTTGTTGTTGAAGCTTCACTTTGGAAAGTTTTAATGTTACGAGGCACATGTGTCTCCAACTTGTTGGTCCCACAGTGAGTTTCTTCCTCTGTCTATTTCCGTTGCAGATCTCAACCAATTCTTATAAACCCCTTTGGAGATCTGCTTCAAACTCTGTCCCCTTCTTCAACTTCCCCACTCCCATCACAGGCAAGTTCTCACCTTTCATTTCAAATCCTGCATTTGCATCAGCTTCAGTTACAAAAATATCACCTTTTCCCGATTTTCTTCATTTGTTCTGATAAATAAGTATTGTAAAACAACTTGGATGGTGTATTTGCTTAAGGGTGTCATTTAATTTTGGATTATGTGTACTGAACCCACTCAATTTTGATTATTTTTTATAATGCATGGACTTGTTATGCAATTTTGTGTGCCTTCAGCCAATTGAAGGAACAGAGCTTATTTGCAGGTTTGAAGTTTGATAAAATGATGGTTTAAAATTTTTCAGGTTTTTGTGGATAAGAGTGAGCTATAATGGCTGCCCTGAAACCTGGTGTTATTGCTTTGTTTGATGTTGATGGGACTCTCACAGCTCCCAGGAAGGTATCTGTTTTTTTCTAGAACTAATGACACTACATGACCATGTGGGTGGTTGTTTTTCTTACAGTTTGAAAACAATCTCTGGCTGTTACTTTGGCCGCAAGGTCAAGTTTTTGGGTCACCATGACCACAATTGTGACTGCAGCAGCCACAATTATTTGTAATTTTCTGCAATATCAAGTATCATGCAACCAAAAGTTAAAACCTTGATTACATAATCATAGCTGAAAGATATATGCATGCCATATAGTTCTAAGACAGATCTGTTGCCTGTATGCCACCTGAGGTTATTCATAATTTCATTGATTATCAAATGCTGATGTTCCCCTTGGCTAAACAAAACTAGAAAATCTGGATTTGTTCGTTCTGAATGTTTAGTCTTGCATCACCCCTACTAATTGTTTCTTACTTGAATCCAAGGTGGCTACCCCAGAGATGTTAACATTCATGCAAGAACTACGAAAGGTGTGTGATTTAGAATCTCTTTTGAACATAAAGTGTATTTCATTACTTGGTGTTTCAGTTCACCATCTACTTGGCCACGCATAAATCTGTGCATTCTGTCCTTTTTGTTGTTGAATTTTGTGTTGTCTGGGTTCAGGTTGTTACAGTTGGAGTTGTTGGGGGTTCTGACCTTGTAAAGATATCAGAACAACTTGGAGACACAGGTTAGCTATAGATTCATGTCATGACACCAAAATGCTAAAGCAAGTAGGAAACCACATTGAGGAAATTGATTTTAGTGTTTCTTTCATTCCTTAATTAACCCCATCATATGTATTGTTTTCATATTCTTGTTGTGCTTAGGTAAACTTATAGTCATTGTTACAAAATTTTCCTTTACATTATATTTATTCTTGGTTTCTACTAATCCTGAAAAGGCGTACATTATCTGCTCTGTAGATTAGCTATTAAAATGAAAGAATGAAATAAAGAAACAACAAGGAGGGCTTATATTTTGAATATCTGTCTGTTGCAGTTACCAATGACTATGATTATGTATTTTCTGAGAATGGTCTTGTGGCTCACAAGGAAGGAAAGCTCATTGGAACTCAGGTACAACACATAAACCTGAATCAGTGAAAGAAACAAATTGCCATGAGATGACCATGGATGCATCTTAATAGATTTATGCTGATCCTTTGAGATATTTAAGATAACATAACTAGTGGCACTATGTTGTGACTAGTAAGTAAAGCAGGCATGATACAAATTTATAAGGCCACTTTTTGGGAAAGTATGTAAAGTAAATTATACCCATTAAGACCTATTGGATGTTCAACCTATGCCCCCTACACACACACACTTGGTCACTTTTTTTACCAATGTAAATTTTTTTCTCTCTAAAATTCAGTGACAAGTTGTGAATTGCCCTCTTTTCAGAGCTTGAAGTCATTCCTTGGGGAAGAAAAGCTGAAGGTATGGCCTTGTTTGAGATTCACCATGCTGACTACATCCTAAAACTGTTTTGGGTTGCTACTCTTATATAGTCTTATCCCTAGGCATTTTTATGCATATCATAACCCAAAAATGACTGGAAAAATCAAGTTTTTCTGTAAGTTCGTTTCAAGTAAGCTCAGAAGCCGTGAATAAAGGAGATTATACTTTTGTTAACTGCTTTTAAATTCAATAAAGTTGTGATTTTTGTTATGAGCATATAAAAATGGCATTTTATATTAATAATTTTAATAATGACAGAATGGGTGATATTTTGCAGGAGTTCATTAACTTTACGCTTCATTATATTGCTGATTTGGATATCCCTATTAAGAGGTTAGTGAGATTCAGAGGCTAATATATATTTTTGAGATTAGTTATGTGAACCTGTTAGTTTCTAATTGGTATAACAATATTTTTAGGGGAACATTTATAGAATTCCGTAGTGGGATGCTGAATGTGTCACCTATTGGCCGAAACTGTAGCCAAGAAGAAAGAGATGAATTTGAGAGATATGACAAGGTTATTTATTTTGTTTTTTATTATATTCACTAGAAATTTGTTTTTTTCACTAACCGAATTGAAATGTTAGGTGAATAATTTTATCCTAAAAGTTTTCAATTTAAGCTCTCAGGTTCAAAATATACGCCCAAAAATGGTTTCTGTACTCCGCGAGAAGTTTGCTCATTTTAACTTAACTTTTTCCATTGGAGGACAGATAAGCTTTGATGTAAGTAATGATCCTCATGACATGATATGGTGATTTTGTTTTTGGTAAAGTGATAGGCAAAAAGTGCTTAATTTAAATATACACCGCAGGTTTTCCCTCAAGGTTGGGACAAAACATACTGCCTAAGATACCTTGATGCTTTCAATGAGATTCACTTTTTTGGTGACAAAACTTACAAGGTTAGTCCATAAGTTCATTACACGGTACATGTTTGGAGTATCAAATTCTCTGCCTCCCTGCATACATATGCTATCATTATGTATTCTGTGCAGTCTTAATATGCACTCACATTTGTCTGAGTCCCCAGTATCACTTATTTTTATGAAAATCCTACAGGTGAGTTGGAGCAAAAGTTTTTGCATTAAGCAAGGCATTGCCAATTAGGGATGATAAATATATTACTCGAACTCGTCCTAATTTTGACAGAGAATCCTTAATACTAGGTACATTTTTATATTATATATGAGGACTGGAATGGATATGTACATAGCTACCTCATCCTTATCCCCATCCCATACTCGTCCCAATATCCATCTCCATCCTCATACCCGTTCTAATATCCATTCCCATGCCCATATTCGTTCCAATATTTATATCTATCTTAGTACCCGTCTCCATTTTAAATTACTATATATTTTTAATTTATTAGGTAATCTGAAAAAGTTATATTAACTTTTATTTGATCAATAGTTTCGTAACTCATTTCTAAATCATATATTTGATATTTTCATTTTTATTTTTTATGATTATTTGACTTTTATCTAATTATTATTCTATACCCTCATTTACTTTTTATACCACTATTATTTTTCTTTTATATTTGACATTAAAGAAAGAAAAGTATTTTTTTTGACATTGAATACTCATAATATTATATTTCATTTACTGTTATTTTTATTTTTTATAAAAAAAAATTACTTAATATTTGAAATAGGAAGAGAGTGGGTACGGATGAGAATAATTACTAAATTATTTAATACTGTATTTACTAAATTACTTAATACCGTTATACAATAGATACGAGAATGAGACAAAAAAATTCACGTCCTTTGAATATAGATGAGAATATTTTTTTACGTCAGTGATAAGGATTGAAATAGTCAAACCGGCATTCGTCCAGTCCTCTTATAGTCTTCCCTGTTGGCAATATAATTCTGTTTCTTGTAGTCATCCCGGTTGGCAATATAATTCTGTTTTATAGATAGTGGCACAGTAACATGAGTTCTTTTCCACATTTTGAATATTTGAAACTATTGAGCAAAGTTTAATGCTTACATTTTATGATTGATATTTCTTATTAGAACACTTCAGGGTGATCCTTCACTTGTTTAGATTTCTGGCTTCCATGAGCATTGTTAGGGTAATTAGGCAGAAGGATTGATTAATGTCCTGTAATTATTTTATTTTTGCTGTGCAGGGTGGAAATGATCATGAAATCTATGAATCTGAACGGACTATTGGACACACAGGTTAGTACTTTTGTTATCAACCGTGCAAGGAATATAATTGTTTCATTAGTATTATGGGGGAAAGAGTTAAATTTCAGTTTTTTTTTTTTTTAATTTAGACCCAAATTGTTTCAGATTATTTTAGTTAAAAAACATGTTTCTTTTAGGAAAAGAAAATAACGCTTATCTATTTCTTGAATTCTTTACAAAAGATTTAGAAACGAAATTCAGAATTAAAAAAGAAACTGCTTTCAACTTATTGTTCAAGAAACTGTAAGTGCAGTTCTTTATAAATCTCAAAAATAATAATTATAATAACTGTTTTCAAAATTTTCATATATATGTTTTTTAAACTAACCAACTAAGGCTAAGAACCAAGTCAAAGTAGGGTAAAAAATTTAACGGAATCCTTGTTATTTGATTGGTTATATCCTTATTACTTGTATTTTTTGTTTTCCAGTTACAAGCCCAGATGATACTGTGAAGCAGTGCAAATCTCTATTCCTAGAAAATTAAAGAAATTTGCAACAACGTACTGTTCTTGAGAATTGCAGAGGAAGTGTACCCTTACACATTCTACATTGGACCATATAGGATGTAATCAAAACTCTCTGTATTTTGATTGTTCACATTTTGGTTTAATAATATGTTTATCATTCAGTAAAATTTGATATTGAGACTACTCAAGAAAAAGGTTCAAGTAATCAATCTAAAGTTAAAATCAAATCATGTTCAAATATTAACCTGTCGAGGGGTCTAAATTAAGTAGGATGCTTAAATTGTTATAAACTATGATGAAACTGTGATTCTCACGTATAAAAAAAAAAAAGACGGAAAAAGGTCCAGCCGAAACATTTAGGCAAAGTCATTCAGCAAATAGTTGCTCCAAAAATGTTACATGGGATTTCAAGCAAAACGCACCTACTTAAATGCCCTCCACAAACATTTCCACTTTAGAATCTTGAATGCATGCCTAAAGATCAATGCATTTATTGCTGTATGTTTTCCCACTGAGTTTTTATTTTGTAGTCACCTACACGACTTTTGAATCACATGATGCAACTAAATGAAAGGAGGTGTTGTATACTGTCATCCTAAGCAACATTTTCTCTTATTATTTTGGCTTAGGAAAAAACTCAAACCCCCCTCCCCGAATGTTGAAAAACGCTACCATAAAATCCAAGAGTCCTCTAAACAAAAATTGTAGGCCCTTTTCACAATGTTATTCAAAATTGTGCACCCTCTTTGCAGATATGAGTGTGTTTTGGAGAAGCATGGCTATGGTCATTGGACCAACTCCTCCAGGGACTGGTGTAACGGCAGAGGCAACTTTTATGGCTTCTTCGTAACAAACATCTCCCACCAGTTTATAACCTCGGGGGCTATTTGGATCCTGCAAAATAAACCCATACATGCATTGCTTAAATAATGTTGGTATTGAAATTGATGCATTGAATATGAACTTTACTCCTCAAATACAGTAGCAATCAAGGTAGGAGCCTGGTGGCATACTATAAACATGACCTTGATATAAATCTACTCACCTCTACTGGGTTGATTCCGACGTCAATGATGACTGCACCAGGTTTTATCCAGCTTCCCCTCACCATGTTTGCTTTCCCAACAGCAGAAATGATGATATCTGCCTGGCTTGTGATCTCTTCAGGGTTACTGGTTCTGGAATGGACAATACTGACAGTAGCATCTTCCCTCTAGTAACATAAGAGAAATGCATTAGTTTGAAGCAAAAAATGAAAGAAGCAAATAAAAACCAGTTTTGAACTGTTAACTAAAGGTTTAAGTTTGGTTGAATGTAATATTACTTGCAGCAAGAGAGCAGCTGGCATTCCCACAATATTGCTTCGACCAATCACCACAGCCCTCTTTCCTTTAATAGGAACATTGTATCTGTGCAGTAGCTCTATGCATCCCTTTGGTGTACAGGGAACAAACAGAGGGTCTCTTCCACGCATGGCAAGACGGCCAATATTTAATGGATGAAAACCATCTACATCCTTCTCAATTCTAACAGCATTCAAGATGCTTTGTTCGTTCATATGCTGTCACAAGGCCAGGGAAAATTAATTAAACTTCCATTAAAAAATCTTCAAGTTATAACTTATAGTTGTACTTTAGGTGCCAACAAGTTAACTACAATAATGAGTTATCAATGTACCATGTCTGAAAAGCTTAACTAAGTTCCCTAAGAACCTAAATAGGAAAAGAGATTAATGACATATTTTGGCATACTTGGCCTGGAAAAAAGAAGATGAAGTTAGAGATCAAGAGATATACCGAAGGCAAGGGCAACTGAACTAGGATGCCATGAACTGACGGATCATCATTGTAGCCTGAAATATAGTTCAAAACTTCCTCTTCTGTGGAATGCTCAGGCAGATTGGCTTCCAAAGAATTGATTCCAACAGATTCACAAGCCTTCTTCTTGTTACGCACATAAGTTGCAGAGTCCTTCCTATCTCCTACAAGAATCACAGCTAATCCAGGAATCACACCTGTAGCTTCTCTCATCCTAGAGACCTCAGCCGTTATCTCATCTCTGATTTGCTTTGCTACAGCTTTTCCATCAATCACCTTAGCAGAAGAATCCATAGTCATAGCAGCTGTACATATTACATAAATTCAGATGGAGGCACACGAGCACAGTTTAGCAAAACCTTATTCAGTCAATAGCAAGCAGGGGAAAGACAATTTGGCATGTGCATGTAAGGGAATACATGTACATGATAGCACTGACAAACATGTGTACAAAGGTAACATAACAACCAACAGTGTTAAATTTACAAGTAATGACAACAGTAGGCAAATTAAAAGAACAAATGAACCTTTAAAATTAGTGACATATCATAAGTTTTTTTTTCATAAATTCTCGCAAATACCTGTATCATCGAGGATAAACTTAAATAATTTGTAAATAAGCTCTTCCCACCGCACCCTAAATCTAATATCTTGGTCCAACATGCCAGACCCCTCGAATTCTTCAAAGAACAAACTATCATCTTAAATCCGATCACCAGGCAATTTAGGAAGAAGACTAATCAACAGCAACATAAGCCAAACCCAGAGAGAAACACTGCCACTGATACACACTGGAGCAACACAATCCATGTCTCTACAAGGCCAAATAGTCATCTAAAATCATAGTGCTCTATGGCTAATTCAAAAAGTTGGAACCAAACAGATCAAGGTCTTTCCAACATACTCACACAACAACCATAGCAACAATAAGGACAAAAGTTAGATACAAACTACTGCTTAAAGCGTTATTCTATAATCAAAATTAGAGTTTCACCAATAACATATGTTGACGGAAATCTGATCATGCAAATTACTGAGGTAGAACTCAAATTCTGATTATAGAATAGTACCAAAAGGACTACATCTGAGTTCCATGCCAACAACAAATGTAAACCAATTAGTAAGCAAACACTAACATGCACAAACTGAAAATTAAAGTAGCACAAATAAGGATACAAATGACTGAGCATTGATTTTGCAGTGAATGGTAAACTCGGTACAAAAACCCTTCACCCAAAATTTCCAAGTCCACTGAGAAAAAAAATAACTCGAAAAAAAAAAACAAATTTTGGTACATTCTTTTGGAAAAAGAAGAGAACCCAGTAAACCCCAGAAGCCAAAAACTAGATAGAAGGTTGGCAAAGGCAAAAAAAATGAAAAAAAAAAAAAGTTGAGAGCTTTATCGTACCAACGGAGGCAACATGGGAGGATGGGAGCCGGAGAGAGGTGGGAGCCACACCCAGTTGACGGGGGAGGCGAAAAACAAGAGAAGAAGAAGTAGAAGAAGAAGAGTAGCAATGGGAATGAGTGAAGAACAACGAAGAAGCCATTGAGATTCGATGACTAAACCCTAACCAAAGATTCAGCAACCAATACGTTTTGCTGTGCTTTGCTATGTTTGTGTGTGTTTGGAGAAAGAGAAGGACAACGACAAGGACGATGCTACGAAACGCCGAAGTGAAAAACTTTGGTTTGGGTGTTCTCAGAGGACAGATTCTCTCTATTTTTTAACACTTTAATCCGGCATAGTATTCTTTGTTTGGCTATTATAACTTCTCAAGCTAAGTTCTAGAACTAGTTATTTAGAATAATGATGATAATCTGTATTATTATATAAAAATAATAAATTTTATCTTTTATATTTCAATCAAACCAATTTAAAGAAAATGAATTATTGTTAATACATGTGTATATAAAGGTTTGAACATACCTATTAGAGGAAGAAAGAAAATGCTATTTCATTTTTTAAAAAATACCTTTTAAAGACTGCACTATTTGATTTATATAATAAATTTTCTTAATAGGAAAACCTGAGTAAACCTTTTTCAAATAGTGTTACATATGGCAGATACTTATATTTGAGAATTCATAACACTAATTAAAGAATTCATTACTAAGTTTCAAACAGTAAAATATATTCATTTATATTAAAATAAACTATTATTTTATTATTATATAATATTTTATTAAGAAAAATTAATATCAAATGAAAGTAACTAGTGAACGTGTCATAATATACTTTTCTTTATTTCTCTAAATGAAATATAAACGACAGTTAGTCTTAACATTCTTACTAGACATGACAAATCATAATAACTTCGAAAGACCATTTGAGTTATAATCAAAGCAATGTCTGATATTCATAACCTTGGAGAATCAATCCTCTTAACTATTTTGGAGTCCAAGTGAAGTTATATGCTGATTTAAATTCCACAAAAGAAAATGTGACAAAGAATGATAACTTTATTGAAGTAACATTAACAATCAATATATGTTCATTTTGTATGTACTTACACGAAGCAAGATAGTCAAGATTGCCCCCAAAAGTTTGGTGTTTAGATGTGTCTAGAACACATTTGAAAACGTCAAAAACCCCTTTCTATATGGATAGATATACTTATCATCTTTTAATAAGTTCGCAAGTTTTGAATTTTTTTGTCCCAAGAACCTTTTGAGAGGATAGATAAGCTAAGTAGGCTTTATAAATGTCACAGTAATGACTTATGCACATTACGAGATCTTTTAATACAAGTAACATGTTTCATAACTTTACTTTCCTATGTTCTTTTGTTGTATCAAAGACGAAGATACTTGTACTCAACACTTAGTGAACATATGGATGACCAACAATTGCTTTTGCACTTACACCTTCCTAAAACAAGCACTCTTGTATGATTTTCTATATTTTGCCTATGAAGAACATGGAAGCTCCAACCAGGATGGTGTACAAAGGGTTTGTGATATTAGGTGAAAGTGTACGAGAAATAATCAAAATCACTTAAGAAGAAAATTTAAATATTAAAAACTGAAACCATCTTTCACACGCAAAAAATCTTGACCATTAAATATTTAATTAATATATCTACCAACTAAACAATATTTCCTCATCATAGAGCACATAACTCCCCCATCGTTCCTCATCATAGAGCACATAACTCCCCACCGTAGCCTAAGTCTTAAATCAAAGGATTAATTAAACTTATTATGATTTACCATAAAAAACAAACAAGTCCAAGAAATCAGAAACAATCAAGCCAATGAAAGTTTGCACATAGCAATTATTACCCTAGTTGTTGGGTATATTTGAGGTGGCTAACACTTCAAATGATCAAGCTTAAAATAGGACAAAGAATAAGTTTATAGCAAGAAAATTTTTACATACAGTATGCTCATGCCTAAAGCCAACACAAGTTAAACAAGTGTAAAAGCTTACATAATGATGAAGCCAATACACAGGACAAGGACTATACAATATCCTGTCTTTTCCTTCACTGTTTCACTCCCTGTTCTACTGGCAAGGGATGCTTTTCAAAATATTACCACAAAGGACCAAACAATGTAATACATTATACATCAGCATTGAATCTTTCTTCCTATTTGCAGCATAAGAAAAATGGTGAAGAGCTGGTGGCTTCATTGAACAAATCCAAGTTGGTCAATGCTGGATTACTTGTTTGCTTAGGTGTTAATAAATAACTAATGTAAGGTACATCATGGCTATCCAGTCTTCTTCCTTTTGAAGGCCGGATGTATCATTGTCTCTTTGTACGAATCAAACTTCTCAATTCTGGTAATGCAATCTTTCATCCTTTTCAAAACAACTGGCATAGCAGAGCAATTGCTCTTGATCTTTTCATTCAGCAATTTTAGTTTCTTGGCAGTCTCTGGATCTTCTGGAGCATATGAATTTTCTTCTCTAGACATGTTTTGCTCTGATGCATCTAGACAATATAAACCCGGTCAATGAGTCAAATACGCAGTAACAAAAAACATTGCAGCTTGAAAGAGATAAAGAAATAAACAACATATACAGAAGAAGTCTTAACCACCAAAGTACAAGGATCATAGCTGAAAGACAAACTGATATCGTTACCTTTAACTAGCACCAGTGTGACTCAAAGTCACAGTAACGACATACAGTCATTCAATACCATGGAAAAAACAACTGCTAGATCTAAAAACAAGGAAAGATGAAAAAGACACTAGCAATCAAGGGAATACAAAACAAGCTTTATGTTCAATTTAACAAAATATCATCTGTCAATGGTGAATTCATTAAATATTTGGACAACAGCATTTGTTTCTGCCCACGTGACAATATTTAAAATGCATTTTGAATTTTAATTAAGTTCACAATGCTAGCCGTGTCTATAGGTCAAATTCAGTTTACAGCTCAGAAAATTCTAAACGTACATCTCATTACTGAAAAAACTTGTTGGAAATTGAAGCCAGGCAGGTAGGTAAAGAAGTGCTTCAGGAAAAACAATAGAAAAAAAAAAAAAAAAAAAAATACTAAAAAAAAAAAAAAAAAACAAAAAAAAAAAAAAAAAAAAAAAAAAAAACATATTACTCAGACAAGCTAATGATGCCCACAAAAAAGCAATATTAATTTTAGAAAAACCAAAGATGAATCAAACAATTTTATTTTTTATACACAAGATTCAAATGATGACAATATCTCTTTATTGCAAATAGATCATCCAAGTAATAATTACTAAGTCATTATCTTGATGTTTTTCTGTTCAGTTCTAAGCACATTATAGCATCCCACAGTAAATAAACAGCTAGTTACATTGCACAGTGCACAACGCACAACAAATTTTTATATCGCAAAACAACATGACATTACCAAAACACACGGGAGATCAAAATAGTAAAAACTTAGTTTTCCTTCCAACAAAACCAAAATAGAAGTTTCATGCATCTAATACTAAGTGAGCTACATTTTTCATTCACCTAAGCACATCAAAATACTAGCATTAACAAGTACAAGCTCAGAACTTACATATACAAATTGCTTATTTGAATAAACTTCTTTATTAACACTTATAGGATAAGAAAATAAGCAAGTGAAATGTATTGAACTTCTCCCGCAATGTAAAACCAATGAATGTACCTTAGCTTCTGGAAAAGTTAAATCAAATCTTCTACAAAAATGTAACTGCAAAAGCTTATTCTAAACTTGTTTGGATAAATTTCTCCATAAAACTTTCAAGAGAAGAAAATAAAATGTAAAAATGAAATGACTTCTCCTTAGCTTATGCATAAACTAATCTGCAGAAACTCTCTTATATTAATTTTTATAAAAGATTATTTGTAAGTACTGTATAAAATAATTTTAACTTACAGATAAACTTATTTCACCCTTTGTTTTTGCTTTATTCTCCTACAAGTGTTTATAGAAAAAATTATCCAAATAAACCACTCATAAGAAAAATTCAATCCAACTGTCCCTTCTTATTTCCTTCACCCGCATGTACTTACAGAAAAGTTTATCCTACCATGACCAAATTCAGATTTCAGTTTCACTAATTTGTGCCCAATAATAATCTCAATAAAATGACAACAAATAGTCAGCTCTAAAATTCAGTTTAAGTATTATAAATATTTAAGAAAACTACATTACCAACAAGATCCAAACAGCACCCATTTCAAATCACATGATACTGAAAACTCGCATGCCCAAACAAACAAAAGAAGCAATCTTTCCCTAAATCCGAAAAATCACACAAATTGAAGAAACTAACTAAACCCATAGAACCAAATCAGTTTTATCCATCTCGTGGGGCATAAAATAATTCAAAAGGAACACATGGGTTTAGTCCACACCAAAATTCCCAAATTTAGAGCCACTAAAAGAAAAACCCTAGAAAGAGAGGTACCCAGTGGGAGATAGGGTCTGTGGGCATCGAGAATCGAACGGAGTGTGGAACTGAGCTCATCCGGAAGCGTTGTTCGGTATTCGAGAATCTTCTGCGCCATTTGCTTCAAATCAGATTCCAACTTCTCCACTTCCGAGTTTTGTTCAGCTTCGTGAGTTTCCACCGTTTCGGAGGCCATTGTTGGTAGAAATTGGAATACTTTTTGAGTTGGAGGATTCAATTTGGAGAAGATAAAGCAGAGAAGTAGTGTGAATAAGAAAGAAGGGGCTTTTGTGGGTTTACAACTTTTGCTGTTGCACTTTCAAATTTTGAATCTACCATTAATATGTAGTCTAAGGTACACTGGGAAAATTATTGTAATTCTAATTGTTAATTTAAAATATTTATGAATCACACGCTGTTTTTATACACCGTTAAATTTGTCAGATATGAATTAAAATATTTGTTTTTAATATCAATAATATAGTTATACATTTTTTTACGATGACCATAATAATTTTAAAAATATATTTTTGGTTATTACAAAAATGTGTAAATATTATTGTGTAAAAGACTTTTTAATTCAATATGAATGACTTCTACTTAAACGATAAAATGGATACGTTAGAAAGAGGACTAAAATATGTTCACGAACATTTGATAATAAAAAGTAAAATAAAAGCAAGTTAACGTGTAAACTTGTTACTAGATGAACCAAAAAAAGTTTTCTTGAAATTGGAATTTTAACACGCTCTTCGTAATATCCTTTTTCCAATATTTTTCTTCTTGAAATTTAATAGAAATCACAATTTTGGTAAGTTCTACTTGTCATTTAAATTTTTTTCCTGACATCTTTAAGTGAATCTAAAAGGTGATTCAAATGAATTCTAACATTAGTGAATTGAGTATGAAAAATTAGAGACTCACCCCTCTTCTATAAATATTAGAGACATTTGAAGATAAAAATAAAAGTTTCCACTAAATTTTAAAAACTCAAACCATATTTTATTTCTTTTATATAAACAATAACCACAGTCACTTATCTGAAATATATATTTTTTATTAAAAATGGATGAATTTTATTTATATTTAAAGTTTTATTTTATAATACAAGTTTGATTAAGTCTTAAGTCTCTCGTAGTTTTACTTTACTTTTTATTAAAATTTTGAGTTTATCAATTATTCATAATTTTATATTTTTAATTAATTTTTTATTTATTTGAGACCAAAAATATATTATATGTCAAAATTATTATTATTTTTGTTTTATTAGTCTATCTTGTGAATATAATATTTTTATAGTTCTAATTAAGTTTTAAACTTTTTATAAATTTAAGTATTTTTAGAAGTCTTTCTTAAAAGTTTTTTGTCGGTTTGGTTTTATTATAAGAAAGGGTGGTATGATTGTTAATTTGTATTATAATTATTTCGGTATCTTTGTATCAAAAGTAAAAAATACTTAATTGATTTTTATAAGTTTCTTACAAATTTAAACATTTTCAATTCGGTACTTATTAAAATTTTATTTATATGAATAAAATATAAAATTTTAAATATTCTCAATAACAGTTTGATTTTTACTAAAAACTGAATTGAAAGTATTTAAATTTATAAAAACTTATAATTCAATTAGCTGTATATTTATCTTTTAAGTAGATATACGTAAACAATGATGATGCATGTAAACCGATACAAAGTCATACCCATGCCACTCTAATTCAAAGTAAAATTAAATACTATAGATTCAATTAAAAAATATAAAAATTTTACATACTAAATAAAATAAATCTTTTGAATAAAAACTTTTAAAACTTTTATAAAAAAATTTAAAACTTAAATAAACCTATAAATTAGATTCGCGGTGTAGAATAATGAAACAGAAATATAATAATAATTTTGAGATATAATATATTTTCGGCCTCTAATAATTTTCAAATTTGTTTTCGTTCTTAATGTTTATTTAACTTTGCATCCTCGATAAATTCTTTATTTTTGTTCTTGAAAACGTCTTCTAGATAAATTTATTCTACCGTTCAAGGTGTTGTCCACATAAATAGGAGTCAAAAAAATAAATAAGAATTTATTTGGAAAAGAATAAAACACTATCAAAGATAAAATGGAAAAATTTATCCAAATCAAAAATATATATAAACCTAATTTTAATGTTATTTGTTCGAAATATACGTGAAATAATGGTTATTCAAAATATGTTTGCTAAGACAATGGTATTTATCCGATGACATTGTAAAAGTATTAACAGCTAAACAGAAAAGTGTTTCAAACTAGAGTAATTAATAATACAAAGTAGTTGGTAGAATATACCCAAAACGACTGTCTTCTATGATGTATTTTTATTTTTACGTTACTATATTTGGATGAAATATGAAATAAAATAAATGACATACAAATAGAATAGAAAAATGTGTTTTTGATTGAGATCAAAGGAAAATTAAAGAGAATTGTTGTATCTACTTGTCCAAATAAGGAAGAGTTAAAAGATAAACTTAATTTTCAAGCATGTCTTTGTAGTTTTCCTACCATTCAAACTAATACAGAATTATTTCGCATATAACTGTTGAACAGCTGTTATAAAAGTCAATCCATCCCTTACATGACAAGCCAACTAAACACCATAACATGCTGATTTAGGTTAGTCTTCTGTCCCATCAAAACCCATCCGTCCAAATCAAAGGAAATACAGTTAAGAATATTCCTAATCGACAGTCAAATCACTTCCGAGAGTGTGTGTATATATCTACACACATACAACTCGTAACAAAAGTCTTTATTCTAGAAATAGTAAAAAACAAATTGCAGTAAAATTACTTACAAAATCCAAGTATTAACAAATGTACTGAAAACATGGTTAGTGTATGCAAATAAAATGAAATATAGCAACATTTTGTTCACTTCTTTTCCCCCCAATCCATCCTCTTGTTCCGTTGTAATACATGAAATAAAATCATTCAACCAGAACGCAAGAGATAACATTTATTAACTTTTTTAGCCTTGTGGCTATGCGGGCTGTGGCATATAGCTGAAAAAGAAAATACAAAAAGAGAAAGGAGGTTCGGGGTTAGCATAGTTTGAGAAAAATATGCAACTACAAACTTTCCAGTATAACAATAATATAAAAATAAAAATAAATGAAAACAATTACCTACCTGCAGGAGTTGCCCTACTTGTCCAGGGCATTGGCGTATTCGTCTTAAGCAGGGGAAACAAGACGGGACTTTTTTCTTTTTTTTTTCCAGAGCCAAGGCAAATGAAAACAATGCCAATGGCGCATATAACTACATCAACAGGGATATCACCCTTTAAAAGAAATTTGAGATGCCCAGAATCAAAATTTTTCTAGGAAAAGAGAAAATAAAACTACTGCATCTCCATCTATCCGGCTATATCTGTACATAACAAAAGAACTAATAATCTGCTATACATCTTTTGATAATTTTCTTTTCAACTCTCGTTCTCTTCTGCCATCTACTTTTGTATATGTGCAACAATCTTCATATTGCCAGTGTGCCTTCAGAAACTGGGGTCTCATCTAATGAATCTGTTGATTGAGATTTTGGTTTGCCCATAATTTTATTAAATCCATAACCTAGAGAATTTCCACTTGCTTCACACAGCTGCACAGATAGACCAAGAACAACAAAATTCAAATATTCAATATACAGAAGTGGTATAAGCTGTGCATGTTTAATTCAAAAGGAATATTACCTCTGTGAGCTCAGCCAGATGTCGAGATCTGAATTCATTTATAGTTGCTGCAATCTCCGTTGTGGGGAGTTTGGCCTAAAGAAAAAATGTTTTGAAATTGAAACCCGTCATTGTGTCATAATTTTCATAAATTAGTAATAAGTATAATATTTTTTTAATATTTTACTCAATAACGCCTAATTAAACATCATCTGACATTTTCATTTTATTTATTTCTTCTCATTTTTACAATTTTATAAACGGGACAGCTAGTTCTGCCAATTAGATGTCAAGACAATGTAAAAGAACAAAAATATGTTCAAACCAAACCATTTCTAAGAGAAGTTAACCAAGATTCAAGTAAACTTAATATGAAGCGACATTAACGCTAGTTAATGCACAGGGTTCAATCGCAACAAGAAATAACCATAATCATTTTCTACTAACAGTAACAAATTTGAATATGACTATTAACATAAATATGAGGAAAACACGTTAAAATATTTTCTATTACATCAACATTTTTGTTTCAATGAAAATATGATATTTAATGAAAAATGTAACCTGAGAAAGCACAGCAGCTGCTAGTTGAAGACTTGGTTCCAAGGTCTCTGGGACGACCTGCATGTGGATGAAAATTCTCTAGAGTAAGTATTTCACTAACAGTTTGTTTTTCTTTTAATTTTGCTACAACAAACAACAGAGCTTTTTTTTTTTTTTTTTTTTTTTTTTCCTATGGTGGCATTTGGTTGCAGATAGAATAGAGTAGAATGCCTGTTCTGTTCTATTGTTTAATCCTTTTAACGGATTCATAATTTATCAAACGCTTTAATGCGATAACCAAATGCTACACTCTTACGGAATTGTACCACCGGGTAATCAAACAGGAAACTAGAATAGGTACGAGAATATTACAGCAGTAGCTCCAGCTTTTTCTAAATTCAATCCATGATCCACGTCATGGGCACGGACAAAGGTCTTCACATTTGGGAAGTACTTGCTCAGAGCCCAGACTGTCCTATAATTTGCACCAGGTGTATCAAGTGTTATTGCTGCAGCACATGCCCTTTCAGCTCCAACCTTATGTAAAACCTAAACACACATCCCAGAAGGAATAAAGCTAAAATCAAGTACGAACAGTTATGCGACTAGTGTGCTGAGGTAACGTGCACTACCTCTCTACTACCAGCATCCCCAAAGTACACAGGAAGACCCAGAGCACGGCCAACTGCCACTCTATCACTGAAGATAACGGGAAATATGATAAACAAGTTAGTTCATCATCTCTTTAACCTATCCAAAGCCACCCATATCTTACAAGCAAATCATATTAAAGAATATTGATATGAACATTCTGTTTAGAGAAAAAAAATGTGAAAAATTACGTGAGGGTACTCCAATCTTTTGGGTATCATATAATATATCAATGTAAATTGTATATAGATCATTGCCTGACACAATTGTCATAGCTCGTTAATTTATTTACTCATGTACATTCCAAGATTGTCTCTCATCCTAGTCTTCAATTACCAGAAACGTTGAACTAGAACTAACTATACATAGATGCTCCAATTAAGTATAAAATACTACACTTGAACCAACTACTGTAAAAAAAAATGAAAACACAATCACAGACGTCATATGGCTGAAGGTACTTGCGACCTGTACATAAAAGAAATATTATTGTGATAATTTTGTTTCTTATCCCCCAGGAGAGAAGTCAGTATTGCATCTAATGATGTAGATATTAAATCATTCATCTACAGGGAAAGAACAATAATTTCAATCAGCAAGTTTGCGTTACCTTCTTACATCTAGTGCAACAAACGGAATAAGACGCTCAGACAGAAGTTGGGCAATGATCTAAACATAAAACAAAAGAATAAGTAGTCACACCTAAATATGTTATGTAAACAGTAAACTAATTAATCAAACCAAAAAAGAGATTACCTGGCCCACTCGTCCAAATCCACAAATAATGATATGATCTTGCAGATCATCTGTCTGTAAAAAGGTGTCATCCAAAAAGAAGTCAACTACCAAATTTTCATGTTACTCAGGAAATAAAAAAAAATTGCAAAATGGTAAACCCATATGCTGCATCCACTACCCATCTCTAGTTGAGGAAGAGCTCCTAAACAAACTCCTTAAACTACTATATAATTTCTAGCTATAAACGTAAACTAAATTGTTAACAATGAACTAATAATATTCGGGTCAAGTGATCACCACGAAAAAAGTTAAAAAAGAACCTGCAGCCCAAAAGTTTCAAATGCAAGAAATAAGCACTTATAATGTCTATAATTATGAAATGAGTTTAAGTCTAATCCATCCTGATAAAACTAACTTATAAGACGAGGATTGTTCCCACTTATATACTATAAATTGGCCTAATCCCTAGTCAATATGGGATCTGCAAAACACACCCTTCATGCAGAGACATGTATCTACATGGGACTAGATATTTGTGAGTGATCCAATATCGAGTGACACGATAGGCCTAATGAACCTTGTTAGGATAGACTCTAATATCACATTAGAAGATGAGTTTATGTCTAACTTGTTCTCACAAAATCGGCTTGTAAGATGAAGATTCCTCCATTGTAAATTGGCATAATCTTTAGTCAATATAAGATCTCCAACAATGTCAAAAAGGTATGAAGGGTATTAAAGTTTCCCATTCAGACATAACATAACTATCATTTCTCTCATTAAGAGTTCTATCCAAACATGTTATCCCTATACAAACTTTTAACAAGGGAGCGAGGACTTTAGCCACTACAGTTAACTGACTTCATAAAAAACTTTACCCACTCAGCTAGGTTATAGTTTTCAACATATTCAATCCCTACCTTTTTCTGGTAAGAATTGTCAAACTAAAATGACTTACCAAACTGAACTATAGCAACTCGGTGTTTGGGTTCTAAACCAATTCCAAGATATAAATAGGTATATATAGTACTGTGTCATGTTAGGTTGTGATATCGTGACCATTGACCAATGGTATCAATACTGTTATTTTAAAGAAAAGTTCAAAATTTTGAACAATAAATACTGCTAACTTTTCAGACTTTCTTTGTTATCTGTTGCGGCCAAAATCACTACAATCCATCTCATTCTTGTTATTATGACTGCTATCAAGCACTAGCCTCTTCATCAATTACATACTCAAAATGCATTTCTTCCAGGTGAACTTGAAGAAGAAATTTATATGGAACAACCTCCTAGTTTTGTTATTCAGGAGGAATTCTATTTGGTTTGCAAGCTTCGTTGATCTCTCTATTGAAAGAGAGGAATCAAGAAGGCAAATGACGAATTTTTGTGTTTAGTTCAAAATATAGCTATCCTATTTATAGGATAGATAATATAATTACAAAATATTCAGCTACGCTATTTTAGGCTAATAACATAAAGATAAAATCAATTTAATTGATCCTGATACTATCATATCTATAGGATTCTAACATACCTACAAGATTCTAACACTTCCCTCAATCGGTCTATATTCTGGGGAATTGAAGAATGATTAAGCCAATCCAATACTTCTTTTAAGTACTAGTATACAATATTAGAAGCCTCTCAGTTTTATTGGGATCTATGAATAAGGCTTGAGGAATTTGAATTGAAATTTCACTTGCAAACTAGGATTAAGATAATTTAACTGAAATATTTAAAAGGCCAACTGTAGTGAGACATCAGTTTTTGCACAACTTTGATAAAGACTAATACAGCAACCACAGTATAAGTGCAGGTCCAAAATTCCTATCGTACGAAACACAAAAAACAATTTATTTAGCTCTAATAATGACGATAAACAATGCACCAGTAAGAATGCCCAATCATAGATACTTCTTAATCTGAAATTTCAAGATCATTATTAACTAAGTTAATAGTCAGCAACTCTTGTAAGAGAATTTACCTCACTTTCTACAGGTAATAAACTTCTAACATCATTCTGCTCAAAACGGGAAGCAATCAACTGGCCTCCTGCTGCTAGCCAGGGTGTGATGGCCATTGAAAGGCCCACAACAAGAAACAGCAAAGATGACAGCTGGGAAGACATTATGCCCTGCATAAATGCCAATTAGTGGGGGAGACAGCTCTTTTATTTGCAAACTATTAAGGAAAACACCAACTCTCAGTGGTGACCAGTACACTAATCTGCATTTTGTATTTTTCAACTTACAAGGAAGACCAATCATTAAAACCTAAAGATAATACAAAATTCACAAAACAAATAACTTCATCCTAAATAATGAACATGCTAGCAAAGCCCCACTACCTATTTGAACATTGACAAGAGAAATTCCCATAAATGTTGCAAGAGCTGAGCACCAGAAAGAACAAAGAAAGATATAATTCTGCCTAAGAAAGGATAAAATCATTCTCAGACTTTAGAAAATACCAAAGCTTCTTTGCATCCTTGCACTCCAAGTTATAGAAATACATCTCAATATATAGAACGTTATTGATATAATCCTACTAAAAAACCTTTCTGGCAATTGGAGGAATCACTGGAGGTTAAGTTAAGTATCAAAGCTTTTCCCTGTTAAACCACATATTGTAATCCTATAACATCCAAGGTACCAAGCAACGCAAGAACAGATGTTTATGGATCTCAACTCTTGCAACACGTCTTGTTAAAACACAACTTATTTTATCAACATATGTTTATTATGTATCCATTTATTTAAATAACTCCAGAAAAGTGACTTATTTTACATAAATATAAAGTCATACAGTAAACTACTACAAATAAAACACAACTCGTAGAAAAAACAGTTTTAAGGACAAAAACCTGATTAACGGCATCTCCAAAAGCCACAAATGCAAACTCTCCACCAGGAGCAAGAAGAAGACCAGCTCTGATGGCAGAAATGAAGGAAATCCCAAACATTCTACCCATCAAAGAAACCAAGATAGTCTTGCCCAATATTAAGAGTCCTAGTGTGACTCCAATGACTGGGAAGTTTGATACAAGAAGTTTCGGATCAATTGACATTCCAACCTGAAAAGTCACAAAAACCGATTGCTATCGATTATGTAGATAGAAGCTGGCTGATCATTAAGACACTCTATGAAGACAAATTCACAGTTAAGCAATCAAGATTTTCTGTTCAATGTAGCATAATTGTTATTGTCTAGATTCTAGATCAATCAAAGTTCAAAATGTTATATGTACAAACCCATTTTTGCTTTAGACAGAATTAGCTTTCTTTCAAGTAACAAAGCTCTATCCCCAAGTGGCAAAGGCCACCTTGTGGGGTCTTGGTTAATACTGTGTAAGTGTACAAGTTCTATCTATAACAGACCATGGCATAATTAATGTATCCCTGTATCATCATTACATAAGAATTGTTCACATAAATATTCGTCCTTTTCTGTCACTTGTTATAGAACTAGTATACAATCCAACTAAAAGTAAAACTTCAATCCAAAACTTTGAATTATTTTCACAAATACTTCTGTTACAGTAGAATCTAAAATTGACTAAGTATTTTTACAGAGTTGTTAGTGGACTTTGTGCACACCTAAATAAAGGAAATTATGATCTCTAAAATTTTCAACTTTGATTCAGTTTTTCTTGTGTTTTTCTGAACAGAAAAACTTCTAACTTCAATTTAGTGGCATGAAGTTCAGACAATCAGCATTGGTAATTAACAAAAAGATAGAAAACACAGAAGTCTTTAAAATTTGGATCTTAAAGGAGAAACGAAGTTGGAGATGAACTGAAGAGTTAGCATTAAATGGAGGAAAGAATTTTTTTCCTGCTGAAAAAATCAAATATTATCCAGTTTACTATAGCTACGAAAAATCAACACTCTTTCGCCTTTTTGAACAATATTTTACACATATTCCATCCATTATCTTCCAGATCACAAGCACACCAGTTATATATGTGCGTGTGTATATATATATCCGCCGGATCACAGCGCAAATAGATACTAATGAAGATTTCCAACTGTTCAATTCTTTGCTTTTAAATATTTTCATATGAATCTATCTGGCACTGGCACAAGTAATTGACTACATGCTTTTAAACTATGGCCACATATTGGCTTCAAAGAACTCTGCATCCACATATCTTGCTACATGAACTATAACCACAATTTTAAGAAAAAAATATATTTGTCAGATGAACAAATAAATAATACAATTAATAAATATGTGAATTCAGATATTCAGATCCTACCGTCATAAAGAATAGCCCCAAAAGAAGCCCACGATATGGTGCAATGTCAGATTCAACCTGTAAAGAAAATTCAGTTTCTGCCAGCAGTAAACCAGCCAGAAAGGCTCCTAATGCCATGGACAGTCCTGCCTGTTTTAAGTAAAGGAAAACAGAACAAGTCAAGATCTAGTTAATGAACTCAAAACTACTGAACTTAAACTTTAGGATTTGAAAACTGGACCAGTCATCAAACTAGGTCACAGTTTAATGGTTTAAACATAGCTGAACAAGAAATCTCTACATACAGCTTAGTAAATTATATCAAACTAGGTTTCTTTCATTTTCAGGAATTAGATGAGTGAAATGTTATTTGTCCACCCAACCCCACACCATGAACGGCTACTGATAGAACCGACCCAAGTGGCCAGTAGTTTTCCAGACAATGTCTGGACCAAACAATAAAACCATCAGAGGCCTTATCAATTCCTAAAAAGCTTATTTAAAACATGAAAAGTTGTTTGTTTCTACATAAACAAAAGCACAAGAATGAACTATTCAACCAGTTAAAACCCAAAAGAAAGGATAAAAATGAAAAGAATGGAACAATCACATACCCTAGCCGTAAGAAGACTTGTTCCAAGAATAACAAGGAGTGTATTGGCTGAGAAAATTTCAGCATTTTGATTTTCTGCAACCTGCTTGTATATTGGTCGAAGGAGCTGTAAAGAAGAACAAGAAACTCAGCACAAAGCATACTCTGCATCTGCAATTGTACCACCTTGCAATGTCTTCCGAACGGACCCCAAAAGTATATCACTTATCCTATGAACAATTTCTTTTTAATGATATATATTTTATGATTAGCATCTGGAGTCCTTGACACAATTATTACTAAATATTATAAATGATCATTCTACTATGCATGGAAAATGTATATAGAAACTTCCACTGAGTTCTCATAAGTTCAAACACTACAGTCCAAAACTCATCTCAAATTATGTAAGCAACTGAGTCTATGTATTTCATGTATGGTACCTTATTGATAACTTCCATCGACCATGATAAGTGACATATCAGAATGTTTCAATTTCAAGGAATTATATATATCATGTTAAAGTGACACCTAACTAATAGACGGGACATTCTAGCATCATGCTTTATGTAAATGCATATGTCTTGAAAAACATATAAATCAAGACTTAATTACATAAAATAGATATAGTGGCTAAAGAGGATTTTCCTCCAAGTCGAAAAATGTAAGCATCAGTTATCTTGATTAATTATGGCAGTGACGAGAGATTTCACAGTCCAGTTCTGAATACCACTTACCAATCGTCCCCCTGCAATTATGGCAGTGATGGCAACTGCTGCCTTAACAGCTGCCATTCCAAGTGCTTCAGCAATAGCTTGAAAACCAACCTGAATATATAGATTGGTATTTACAATGATGAGGGGTTCAGAAGAACAAAGGCAGAAATACAGAGTAAACATGTAAGAAAAATAACAATGACGACCTCAGAAGGTCACACGCTGACCTGAATATAAATAAAATATGGAATTAATTGCTAGACCTATAAATAACGATTAATTGCTAGTGTAAGGGAAATAATTGAAAAAGAAACTGGCATACCCAATGTGGTTATACTAAAAATGTATTGCCGAAATTTCGGCTTGCACTTTTATTTCATGTTTTTATACTTCCTTCAGCATGTCAAATTCAAATGTTTCATCATGTCATATACTGTCTCTCAGACTTCATAGGAGTCTACAAAATTTAATCATGTTCTAAACAGCTAAACCTAGTGATCAAGAGCTTAGAAAAAGATTACCCCTCCTTTGGAAGAATTAGGAGAAATAAGAGGTATGAGTATTAGCAACACCACAACAGCCAGATCCTGAATAGAAACAAACAGTAGAAGTATGTGTCAAAATTTTGCAACCCCAAAACAATAAGAAATAAAAGGAATTTAAGAGCTAATAACAAAGAATCAATGTCAGAAATGGCAAATTCATGTAACAATAATATTGACCAGATACAGCAGACAAAGTAGAGAATACTTGTTGAGTCTCTACAGAAAAAATAAAAAATAAGAGTGCTCAAGGGACAAATAATTCATCCAGCCATCTGCCCCAACATCCAGATAGGCATGATAGTTTTACAGTTTAATCCTTGCTTGTTTAAAGTCTGTTAAAACATGGTATTATTAGTATAGCATCAAGATGTACATAAAATTCTAGACACAACAAACTGCAAGGTGTAAAGATAATATGCTCATCCAACAACATTCAACTGTGGGAAACTATGATTAATTTATCCAGAAGTAGCAGCAACAGTATGGTATACTAAAGAAAGAACATATAACACTAATATAACAAAGTTCAGCCATATGTCACAAGAATAATATTCTCTTAACAATCTCAAAAATTCTTTCAGCGTCAAAATAGATGGGTAAGGTACAAAATAACCTGAAAGAGTAACACAGAAAAAGTAGCTCGGCCATGCCGTGATGTGCTCTCACCTCTCTCCTGCAACACCTGCAGAACAAGTTCACCAAAATTATTGTAGCATGATACACTCATCAGAAATAAATAAAAAGTACATAGAATGCACACTTCATTTTTTTACCATTTGAATGTACGTAGAATGTATTACTCATATAAGAACCTTTCAATGATGAGTATTGATACAGCTACAGGCATTAAGTTTATTAAGCAGTAATACGCATTAAAACGTTTATTAACAGATCCAATCAATAACATTACTTCAGCAATCACTCACCTAGTATTTACAGTTAATGCTAGTCAAAAAAGGTAGCCTTAAACATGCAATTTTAGGTTATTTACCTGCAGAACAACAGCAGTGGATGATAATGCCAGGCCATTCCCAACAACAAGAGCAGCAGGACCAGGTTGGCCACATATAAAATGAACCACCAAACCAATAGCTACGGCAGTTGCCAAAACCTTCATTTGTTCATACAGTCAGTTAATACATTACTACAGTATAACTTGAGGTGAACAATAATAAGAAAGGTGGGAGGGAGATAGAGTTGCCCAATCACCTGTGCAGAACCTAATCCAAAGACATATTTCTTCATTGAGCTAAGCCTTTCAACAGAGAGCTAAAAGAACAAAGCAAATAAGAGCATCAATTTAGCTCTTCTGACAATGGTTATGGTCAAAGTAAACATAAATTGAATAAGAACTAATACGAATCCCCACCTCCAGGCCAATATTGAAGAGAAGGAAAACAACTCCAAATTCAGCTACTGCTTTTGTGCCATGTACGTGACGGATGATTGAGAGACCATATGGCCCAATCAAGATACCAGCAGCCAAATAGCCAAGAACAGGACTGCCTAAACATTGTTGCAAGCAAGATATAGTGCATAGCGTTGGAACAAAAATATGTGAATATGTAAGACAATGAACTTTATTGAGCACACCTTTAAAAGAAATTTAACATATCCAGGTAATGGTTAGATGCTTCTAACCAAAGCATATTGTTCAAACTTAAGTAACGAAATTTTCTTAAACAGTTTCATATCATAACCATAATTTTCAAAACCAAAAATGGGCAACCAGTTGGTCCAGTGAACCCAAAAAAACTCCGTTTGAAATCCAGTGTTTGAACAAGTGAACAACAGATCAAATCATGCAATATGGGCATGCTTTTTCATTTTAATAACGACCATTTTTAACAAAATGCTGTTTCCACTAAGCCAAGTTTTATTTGCTGTTTAAGTATCACAAGCATAGTTAATTTTAGAAACTATTGTATTTCCTTTTTGTTTATTATATTATATTTATATTTATTATATTTATTCAACTGTTTTTTAATATAAAGTCATATATTTGTAGAATATATAGGTACCGAGTTCATCCTTGACCACACATCAAAACCTTGAATCTCTCTCTTCTGCATGACCAGTCCAAGTTTGAAAAAATTTGGTCATAACCATACTAACAAATAAACCACGAGCTAAAAAGAGTGGATATAATCTATGGATCAAAGTTTGATTTAACCAAAGTATGTGGAGTTTGGTGCTAATCAAATTCTAACTAAAACCATCTAGAGTCCTACACAACTTTGCCATACTAGACAGACTATGTTCAATTCAACACTTAGAAAACATAGCAAACGGGTTACCTCCAGGGATTTTCTGAAATATTGGCACAAATATAACACTTGCAAGTAATAGCCAGAGCATGTCAAAGAGGGAGGCTTCTTCCTCATTCACCTGGGATAGATGTATCATATAGTCATATAAAATTTATAAAATTGCACACAGGACTAAAGGGGGAAAGAATGAAGAAAAACAAACCTCTTGATGAGGTAATGATGCAATAATTTTCTTGATTTTCTTGGGCAGTTTCTGAAGGTGTCTAACTAGAGGCTTTGCACTAGAGGAAACTTCTTCAACACTGGTCATGATAACATCTGCCTGGGGAAGCAGCTGAGCATTCCTATCCACTTTATTAGCAAAGAAGGTAACCCTGAAATAAAGATTCACCGTTTATTGAATACTATGTCAAATCTTTATATTAAATCTTTGCATGTAAATCTTCATACCATGTATCCTGGTCCAAAGTCCAAACAATAGCAATTCAGCTTTAAAAAAATCAAACAAGCCACTGAATTCTTAATCATGTTGCACAGAAAGCTCAAAAATATCACATCAGTATTTTGTATTATTTACTCCTATACCATACATATTATATGCCAATCACATCATGTGTATATTCTTCCAGATAAATTGCTTTAGAAGGATAGAAATAAATGACAGCAATAAATTAGAAAGATGTAGCAAGATCATACAGACCCTGCTCCCATTAACAATAACCCAAATATTAGCTTGGGCAACTGCTTCCGTAGAGACAGTATAACGCCCTGAAAGACTGATGCTGGTGTGAACTCACTCCCATCTTCAGTAAAAGAAAAGAATGATGCAGAAAAGAATCGAGAAGACTTTTTCAATAATGCCTTGGGTGCAAAGGGTGAACTATCTCTGGTCAAATCTTTCTGTGTTTCCTGCTTTTTTGTTTGCACAGCATTCTCATTATCACTTAAATAATCAGACTGTGTTTTGTCTTCCAAAATTTGGTTGGCTTTATCAGATAGTGTTTCAGGAGATAAATTTGCAACCAAAGATTCATCATCAATTGCCAAATCCTTGTCTCTTTCAACAGTCACATCACCAGAAAAACAATGAACCACTTTCTCCTCCTCAGGAATAGCCTCAACATCAGGTGCTTGGGTAGTTTCTATGGTATCAGTATTTGAATTAGAATTAGACTTCTCTGCTCGCTGTAAGGCAATCTCTGCATCATTTACACGTTTTGTTGCCTCAAGTTCAAAGGCAACAGCTTGCTCAGCCAAAAGCATTATGTTTGTAACATCCTCTTCAGCTTTCACAGCATTCAGCTGAGCCGTTTCAGCAATTTCTTGCAATTTGCTCACTTCCTTCTGCAACTCTTCCTTCCTATTTTGCAAGCGCCTCAGCTCTGCCTCACAATTGGCTAAATTAGCCTGGCATTCCTTGATATCTTCTTGAGCAAACAACATAGCTTTCTCCGCTTTTTCCATCTCCTTATCACCGTTGCTATCATTAGAACCTTCTGCTGAATCAGGAACTTCTTTTGCAGGCTCCAAAGATTCTACAGCTACTTGAAGCCTTGCCTCAGCTAATGAAAGAGCCATTGTTGCATTTTGGACAGCTTCTTTGGCCATAAGTTCTTCGTTAGTTATTTCATTGATGGTGTCAAGGATAGCATTAACATCATTCCAAGAAGTCACAGCTTCATCATGCAAAGAAATGGCAGTCTCTGATATCTTTTTAACCTTTTCCTCAAACATGGTACTATTTATTTGAGCTACTTCTAGCTCCTTCCTGGCCTTCTGCAATAGTTCTTTCAATTCATCCACACTTAGTTCCTCTACTCCTATTTCACTTCCGGCTTGCCCTTCTTCTTCCAAAGGTGCATCCAGTTCAACACTAGAAACAGGCCTCAATCCTGCATCCTCACCTGAACCTTCCACATAATCAAAAGTCCGACCATTGCCAGTAACATAAGCTAAAGAATCATTACCCTGGCACTTCGACCAAATCACTCTAGACCTCACAAAAAGATTATTGTTATTATTATTCTTACAAGACAAACTTCTCTTAATATTCAAAGCTTTAAACTCCCTACCAGTAACCACTCTGGAATTACTCCAACGAGCAGAAACACGAAATTTCGAAACACTTCTCGAGCTGTCAAAAACAGCACAACCAAAACCTCGCCCTCTAAAATCAAAACAACCTAACTGACCAACTGATCCGTGTCTATAACTCGTCCCCACACCTCCATGCAACATTCTTGACTGCGGCAAACTACAAGCCATATCCATGTTCATACTCCTCAACCTATCACAACAGAGAAACAACGCGTGTTCGTTCAACGCATTTTACGTACACCAATCAGCAATTCGCCAAAAACCTGTTCCAAGAAAAAGGAAAAAAAAAAATCAGAAACGCCGAATACGACAAACACACACTCCACATTCACCTAAAACAAATCGCTCACTCAATACAACGTGATTGAAACCAAATCCGCAGCCGCAGTCAATATTCACACACGCACACCAACACTGTTCAACACATTCCCCAAAAACCAATCGCAAATTCAACGAACACCGTACGCCACAATTATCCGAAGCTAAAAAAACAAAAAGCCGCCAAATCCAACGCGATTCACATAATAATCAGAAGCAAAACAGTTATTCAGTTCTTGAGCGCAACGAGCACGGAACATACTAACAGAAACGACGCAATAATGAGTGTGTATGTATGCACGTACCTGTGCATCGAAGGATAGGTTTCGTTTGGAAGTGGAAAGAAGAGAGTGTGAGGATTGATGAGGAAGAAACAGAAAATGACGAGAGCGTTGAAGGAATCGGCGTTGAATGAATCGGCGTTGAACGAAACGACGGCGTTGTCTACGAAGTTCGAAAGGTTTACTTGCTTTTGTGTCCAAACGGCGAAATTTATGACAACATTTTATATTTATATTTTTATTTATTTATGTATTTATTTATCCTTTTCTTACACCTACTACAATACTCCAATACTTACGCCGTGTTCGCTTTGCGGGAAAATCAGAAACCTGAAGGAGGGAAGCTTTTCTTTTTCTCTTTCTTTTGTAACAGCATTAGTGTGTGTTGTGGTGTTATTATAATGCGTCTTTGTGTGTTTGGGGGATGAATGGCCCTTTTCATATTTTTGTCAGATAGCAGCAAAAACGGCCATTGAGTATATGAGAGGGATATTCTTGAGGTTATTTGTATTCGCACACGTGTTCAAGTGGAGTTGGATTTTGTTAGCATTTTTTTTTTTTTCATTATGATTGTTGTTATTATTTTGGAAGAGAGACAAGTCAACAAAATGAGTCACGAAGGGTATGTGATTTCATGAAAAAGGAGAAAGGGGTAGAAGATCATGAGAAGGGGTGATTTGGGTGGTTTAAATTCTTACACCTTTCCTGGTGGTGTCTTAAATTTATGGCTTTAATTTGTGGATAAAAAATCACATCTTTTTGTGGTAAGTAACTCTTTCTTCTTAAGTAAATGTTGCATGCCAAAAATAAAGTTAGTTTATTACTCATTTGTAGTCCGTTTCTTAGTGTTTATTTACTGTGTGTGAGGACAGTATTTGAGTAATTGGGTTGATATATATAGTAGATAGAAAGTAGCTTTTGTTTGCTACCCTTATTTTTAGGTTAATTTCGGTATTTTGAGAAAGATTTAATCTTAAATACACTCCTATATAGCAGCGTATGAGAAGTTTAATAAAAATTATCTTTAACTGAAAGACATTAATGCTTCTATTTAGACTGAATTAAGTTTTTCTTCCGCTCTTTCTGTCTGTACTCCAACAAATTCTAGTTCTTCCCTAAAAATTTAAAATCATATTTTTATCCTTCATAAAAGACTTTCAAATTATCTATTATTTCTTTTGGAATTGTCAGAACATCTGAAATAGAATTTTCAGAATACATTATAAGTTAAATTTTTCAGAACAAAATTTCTAAAATAAGTTTTTTTGGAACACATTAAAATGAGTTTTTCAAAACAGAATTTCCTAAACAAGTTTTCAATACATATCGAAACGAACTTTTTTTGAAGAAGAGATCTCTCTCTTCTTTTAGAGAATGAAGGTATATCGATCAGGTGGCATAGTGAATAAGGGTAAAAGCATTTTCTTATTGGATTGACTTTAATTTTCAATAAGTTTTCTACTCTTTGTAATTCAAAAAGGATATTTATTTATTTATTTTAAAAAAGAAGAGATTTGAAAAATTTTAAAAATGTGAAGTTAGAATTGGAGAATAAAAGATATAAATTTGAGTGACCAAAGAATTTCATGACTCTTAACATTTATAATAAAAATCAGGACAGTTACTTAATTATTCTCTATTCTGTAAGTTAAGAACTTAATTTTTTTTTATTTAGAAATTAAAAAGTGTTTCTTTTTTTACATTTCCCTAAACTATTAAGATATTTAATTTAAGATGACCAAACCAGAAATTAAATAAGACATTTTATCCATAGTTTATTTAGATTGTCACGGCAAACACTTGTTTTGGAGGACTGGTGAAAAGAGTTTATAATGTCCATGAGTTGTATTGAACTTAGTTGATTAAACTCACAGTAGCATCTGAAGAAACAGTTTAACCATATTTTTTCTTCAATTATGAAAACAATTGAGTTCTTACCTAATAAATACTTATTCAATAACACCCTAAATAAACTGTTTGTATAAATAGGTTATAAAAATGATTTTTTACTAAGTATGCATAAATAGAATATTAAATCTCCTTAATCGATCATATCATCTATCAACTCATGCTAAAAAAGTAATTATGATGACTCTTTAAACTACCGACTACAATACTCTTCCCATTTAATTACAAACAAGATAATAGGAAAGAGAAGGATAATACAAAACTATGGTTGAAGACATGTCCAGAGCTTTCTACAACAAGAAGGGATGTTTTCTTAATATGCCTTCAACACCATCTACACCAATAGAACAAGCCTAATCAGGCTAACATTTGTTGTGCATACTTAAACATCAGAACGGATGTCTTGTATAATTTAATTGCAAGTCCTTAACCATCACATTAAGCTACATGCTAGAAGAGAAGAAAGTAAGAAACACAAATATGATTAACGCATAACTAATTATGCAAACCGAGTCATGGTAGATTCTAAACCATGAGATGATAAAAAAAAAAGGGAAAGAGTAAATAAAAGTCTAAGGTGAATCCCACCAGTTCAAGTGCATCATTTGAGAGCATGAACACTCTGTTCTGCATTTTGAATAAAGCCATGCATGTTCCAGGATTGATTGCCTGGTCGAAATTTCGAGTGAGTTGCGTAATAATTGTAAAAAGGAATAACAATATTCAGATATATATAATCAAAAAGAAGAAAAATAAAATTAACAGTGAACCATGTAACTATAAAACATGAGCTGGTGAAATCAATTGATTGAATACATACAATAACTCGGTATCCATCCTTTCGGTAAACAAATGGATCAAGAGGAACCATTATAGACAGCAGAATCATAAACAACCTCTGTCTCTAGCATTTGACAATTGATGTGTAGAATCATCATCTTAGTATGCTATATGGCTGTCGTTGGAAGCTGGTTAGTCATCTTTTTTGCAGCAGCATTGGAGAGTTATGAAGATAGTCGTATAGATGAGTTTGTAGCGGCCACTAACGATTTTAGTGGGCCATGGTTTGCAACTTAGTCTACCCACATCACAAGTATTAAAAGTACAATAGCAATTTAGGCATCATTAAGCCTATGTCCACTAATTCTCGTCGTATGCTAAAACTTGTCGAGTCGGTAACAATCACGTTACCGTGAGCAGAATTAGTCTCTAACCAGTGAACCGGAGGAAACTTGTGGCAAGACAAAAGAAAACCTATGGAATGAGCAATTCCATCCATAATCCGTAATAAACAACTCTACTAGTTCTCCATCAAAATAGTGCCCCATGGCAACAGATAAGGATTGGAATCAAGTCACTTGCTTGACAAATTGAAGTTGATCAGGCCATCAGGTCAGGTTCAAAATTCAGTCCTTTGGTTTATCCGGTCCATTGATGAAATCAATTTATGAACTGAAAAAAATGAATCTTCTAGACAACAGTTAATTCACTCTTCTGTTGATGTTTCATAAAAGAACCTTGAGAACTGTTTGAAACATTTATTTCTATGGAACTGCTACCTGATGGCTTCTGTACATTACTCTTCTCCATCAGTCCTCTCATTTTAACGACATCTTCCCATCTATTGGATCCCGCATAAGTATTAGAGGAGAGTACATAGTTACCACTATTGGAAGGATCCAGTTCAAGAAGCTTCTTTGCGGCAATCTCAGCCAAGGGAACATTTCCATGAACCTGAGAAGCGCTTAGCAATATCCTCCACACTACCACATCTGGAGTTACAGGCATCTCTTTTATGAATTCATATGCCCTTTGTAAATTTCCAGAACGACTCAAAAGATCCACAACACATCCATAATGTTTCATTTCTGGTTTCAGTCCATAAACTTTTTCCATACTTTCAAAATATTCCAATCCTTTGTCAACCAATCCAGAATGAGCACAGGCTAGCAATACACCAACAAAGTCACCATGAGATGGCCAAACACCTTCCCTCAACATCCGTGAAAAAAAATCAAGTGCTGAATCTGCAAAGCCATTAACAGCAAAGCCCGAAATGATCGAAGTCCATGACACTGAGTCTTTCTTCCTCATTTCTTTAAACACTTCCAATGCTTTCCCAACTACACCACATTTGCAGTACATATCTATCAAGGCGTTGCCAACATAAACATCAGCTTTCACATCATATTTCTTTATGTAGTCATGAACAGCCTCCCCAACATCAAGTGAACCAGTATGAGCACACGCAGAAAGCACACTGGCAACCGTTATTTCATCCGGTTTCACCTTAGCTTCCATCATTTCCTTGAAGAGTCTCACTGCCTCCGTAAACTGGCTTGCTTGAGAGTAACCCGTGATCATAGAAGTCCATGAGATCACATCTCTCTGCGGCATAGAGTCAAACAACTCCCGAGCAGCAACCAAGTTTCCTACTTTCCCATAACCCATAATCATGGTATTCCATGAAACTAAATTTCTCCGTTCCATCCGATCAAAAACTCCACTAGCCAGGTGCACCAAACCGCGCCGTCCATACATGTCAATCAGGGTATTCCCCAAGTAAACATCCATTTCTACTTTATTTTCCTCAATGTAGTCAACCACGGCATCAGCAACACGCCACTCACCCAAAACAGAGCATGCAAGAACAACTTTCACCATCGTCACAGCATCACCCTTCACATCAGCCACCCGCATTGCCTCAAAAACACCCAACACCTCCCTAAACTTCTTACACTGACCATACCCACAAATCAACGAGTTCCAAGAAACCAAGTCCCGTTCAGGCATTTCATCAAACACCTTCCGAGCAAAATCCAAATGGCCACAAGTGCCATACATATGAATCAAGGCGTTGGAAACAAAGAGATGGGGTCCAAACCCAAGTTTCAAAACGCGGCCATGAAGCGATGTACCGCAAGAAACATGAGAGACTCGAGCAGAGGCCTTGAAGAGAAAAGGGTAAGTAAGGTTGTCACCCCACAGGCCCTGGCGATACATGAGGTTGTACAAGCGAATTGCTTGGATAGGTTGGTCACTTAGGGACCAGCCACGGATCATGATGTTCCAAAATGACAACGTGGGTCGGTGGATTTGTTGGAAGAGGTGGTGGGCTTTGAGGATGGTTGAGGGGGAAAGTGCATAGGATTTGAGAAGGTTGTAAACGGTGGAAGGGTCTGGTCTGAGATTTGGGTTCACCATGTTTTGTTGATTTGTTAACAAAACCAAACTTCAAATATGAATATGAGGTATTTATACTCTTCTTTCCACACCTAGCCTTGGAGAAACCATGTTACCAGATTTCTGAACACTAAAATTTTCTTTCTGCATAATTTAGAATGTAATTTTACATTTCTCATTGACCCATCTAAAAGATAAAAAAAATGCAGTAAATGAATTTTTAGGTTAGAATATCTCAAAGGTGAAAAGATAAGATGCAGAATGCACTCCAGTGCTTCAGCAGAAACCACTGGAACATTTCTACATAAACCTAAGCTGCAAAAAAAAAAAAAAAAAAAAATGTAATGTTTTATCTTAATGCAGAGATACGGCAAATGTAGTGAGTCAGTTACCTTAATAATAGTAGAATTTGTACTTATCTCTCACCATGCTAGATGAAACATAAGCAGTCACCTGTTTTAAATAAAAGGATATTCACATCATTTTTAATTTATAAATACATTCACGTTTTTATAATTTTGTTAAATTAAACTTGTATCTTCTATTATATTTAAAAATAATATATTTATTAAAATTTAAATAAAAATTAAAGAAATTTTACGAAACAAAAAATTAAGTGATATAATTATTGAGAAATTACGTTGAGACTGCTTCTATAAAAGAAGGTTTTCCATGAAAGGGGTGTGGTGTATTTCTGAACAGCGGTGGAAGGTGTCGCAGAGGTTCCTACGATGTTGGAGTGGGGGGTTGAAGGCACTTTGGGTGGTCGTCGGTGGTTGTGGGTGGCTGAAAAACAACCACCGTCGTCTTCGTCGAGGTATCTGTTATTCATTTTTTCTGATTTCCACGAATTGTAAAAACCGTAGAAGTTTAATATTTACGGATTCTGTAAGCCGTAAGTTTAAAAACAAGATTTATGCCTCTTACGGATTACACAAACTGTAGTTATTTTAACATTCGTAAGAACTTACGGTTTATACAGACCGTAAGTGCATAGGTGTATAAGAGAACTCTACGGTTTGTAGAAACCGTAAAAGTAATATACATTACGGTTTGTAGAAACCGTAAAAGCATTTGCATTTTTTTTACTGCTTACGGCTTCTACAAACCCTAGACAAAAATGTTCTACGGTTTGTAGAAGCCGTAAGAAGTGAAAAAAATGCAAATGCTTCTACGGTTTCTACAAACCATAGAACATTTTTTTTCTGTTCTGCGGTTTGCACAAACCGTATAACAGTAGCAAATTTTTTTCTTCTGCGGTTTGTACAAACCGTAGAACAGTACAAAAAATTTTTTCTTCTGCGGCTTATATAAACCGCAGAACAGAAAAAAAATTTCTACTGTTCTACGGTTTGTACAAACCGCGGAAGAGAAATTTTGAATTACCTACGGTTTCTACAAACCGTAGAACAGTTTGACAGTGAAAAAAAATTGGACCACCACCGTCCTCCGCCACCAATCCACCACAATTACCTCTACAATCTAAAATTAAACTTACAATGATGCTTACCTTCATTTCAATTGCTTGAATGGGTGCCAAAATGATGGAACTTGAAGTTTGTGGATTACGGTTTTCACGAACTGTGAATGGAGAACAATGATGGAGAACCAAGCCAACAACCAAACAACTAAGGTGCACTCAATGTAGATCTGCATTGGCAAACTGGGATACAAGCACTGAGAGTGGAGGTGGAGGTGGAGGGGGAGGTGCAACCGCCGTCGAATGGGGTGCGGTGTGGGAACGGGGTGCAGGCAAAGTTGAGGAAGAAAGAATATAAAGGGTGGTGAAAGGTATTGTGGGATATGAAATGTTTTAAAAAAGGTTAAATTGTAAATTTGCCTAAACTATGGAGGTGCAGGAAGATGATATGGAGGTGCAGGAAGAAGCAGTCTTACGTTGATCTTTTAAAAAAAATGACTTTCACAATAGTGGAAATAGTCTATGTACATGGAACTTGTGTTTTGTTTATACTACATGCAAAAACTTGTAAATGTCAACTATAATCACAATATTTCAAGTAACATTACTCTCTTCTTATCTTTTATATAACAGAGAAAAATCTGTTCTAAAATAAAAATGTGACATTATACTCTAGTTTAAAATCTATATTATTGGCCCTTATTTCTGTTATATAATTAATAAAATAATATTTGCTGTACTTCTTATTTTATATTATATTTTATTCTTGCATCAAAATTTAAAAAGTTAAGGTTTAAATATGTTTTCACCGTCTATAAAACGTTTCTTTTCATTTTACTATTTTTTTAATTTTATTTTCTTTGTAATCCATATATTTTTTTTTCTATTACTTTTCACTAGTCTTGATTCATTAAGTGATGACATAATTGAGAGATTCATGTCAAGAGTATCACATTATTGTCAATTGTTCATGTTATTAAATTATATTTTTTTAATAAAAAAAATGTTTATCCTCTTCGTTTTGAAACAACTACATTGACGATATTATTGAATGAAAATCATAAGGAGAATTAAGTTGTGCAATTGGTGAAAACATTCATGTTTCCCTTTGGAAGAACCACTTTGTTGTTGGATAAATGAGGAGAATCAAAGTGGGGAGAAAGTCACGGGTATGAAAGCAACAAAAGCATTGATAGTGCATGAGTGTAGAAGGAAGACATGTACGTGGTTCAATTGAAGAAGGTAAGCAGTCTCGTTATCATTTATTTACTTGTAGGTCCGCAAAAATGTGGTCTCGATTTTGTTTGTTCTTTTCTTTAAGCATTTTGCTTTTAGGTTTTTGTGAATGAAGTGTTGAATTAGGAGTTAGGATTAAGGTTTTTATGTGTTAATTAGAGGTGCTTATGGTTAATTATTGTTACAAAAATGTGAAATTATTATTGCTGTTGAGATATTTTTCACACTGAAAATGCATCCTGAGGATCGTTTTGAAATATACCGTATGATGTATTATGTTGGGGGCAATGAGCTTGAGAATGTGAATTAAGTTAATCTAAACAAGTGGAGTTATTTTGAAGTGATTGGGATGATGGTAGAAAACAATGAGACTATGAGACTATGATAATGAAGCATTAAAGCTTAAAAATGATTAGTTATGTTATTTCAAACAAGGTTAAGGTTGAAATGTTTATGGAGTATGGAAATATTGTAGATAATAATTTCTTTTAGAAATTGGTTTGTTTATGAAGACTTTTTTGTCATTATTGCGAGTAATGTCAATATTTGATAGATGTATTTGTGTTTGCAAGTAGAGTGCGTAATTCTTGCAGATTTAGTATAAATGGTTGATTTATCAAAGATTATTTTTGATTATTTGACACGGTATTACGATTTTTAAAGTTATAACTAGAGAAAGATCAACTTGATTTCATGATAAAATAATAATTACAGTACTATAAGAATTGTGACAAGTGACACAAAAGATTTGTAAAACTAATTCCGTTAATAATATTAATATTTCAAAATTTAGTCATCTATAAAAATAGAATAGTAAATAAAAGCTGGGATGATATCGTGGATAAATATGGGACTAATAAGAATGATAAAAGTAATAATGTTAGTGATAAAATTAATAGAAAAATGTCAATGTGATAATTTAAGTGAGATTTTTTATATAGATTATCATCCACCACGATAATAATTAAAGAATTCAAATTATTGGAAACTAATAAAAATAGATCAAGTAGAAAAAAAAATATTCTTTTTCTATAACAGTACACTAAAAAAAGAAATATCTTATAGGGAATAAAATCATACTCTAAGCCTAAATTTAATATATTTTTTTAATTAATGTATAAAAATGTTTTTAAGAAGTATAAGCTTTATCGGTCAATATTTTGCGATATTTTTAATATATACAAAAGAATCTATAATTTTATTTTTTTAAAACTTTAATTTTAATATATTTTTATTTTAAGTTTTAGTTTTAGATCGTATAATATTTTAAAACAATTATTTTATCAAAAATTTAAAAGAAGTATAAATGCTATTTTATTAAAAATATAAAAGAAAAAGTTTTTATTTTAAAACTATAAAAATGTAAATTTCATCCTTTTATTAACAACAAAAAAGTATATTAATTAGAAGCACACTTCAACCCTTATATTGAAACTAAAAATTTCTATTCCAACATAATCCCTAACACACTCAACAAAAATCTGCCATTGAATGGATGGCAATCCAAATCCTGTGAGATAAGCTGATATACACCCATTATTTACACCAGCTGCATATTGTTATAAAACAGAGAACCAGCATCAACATGTAGCCTTTGAAGAGCCAGTTTTTGTCATTACTTAGATATATCAGTTTATGTGGCAGAGTGATACAGATGTAGTATAACACTATGTACCTGCAGCTGCATTGGTGTCCCTCTTTGGATTGCAGCAGGTGAAAGTCTAGTGATGTGTTCTGGTTGTTCCATCACTCAAGAACTGCCCTCCAGGATCCCTCTTGATTTACTGCAGAGGCATCAATGTGATGAATTGCTTGTTGTCATCTATTTAAGATCTGTCTATAAACCAGTGCATCCTCAGCTGTGATTTATCCTCCTCATTCCAGCTAAAAGTTGTGCTCTGTGTATCATGGATTGTGCTTTTCATGCAGCATAAGTTAGAGCAGAAAAGGTGACAACAAAATGTGTCTTCCACAAGGTTTTTCAGTAACAGCAGCGAAGTGGCTGCCACAGATCTTGAAAAGATAACCACATATCTTCATCATTCCATAGCTAAAACCTGCACTCAAAAAACAAAACCTTTCCCAAAAACCCTCCAGCATGACATAGATACATCACCAACAGAGCCAGAAACAGTTCTTCCTAAGTAATAGCAGAAAAATTAAAACAAGACAGAAGCATACTCATGAGTTCAAGAGATAAGTCTACAAGTGGAATAGATTTCTGTATATGACAGCAGTTTCTATCTTCCACTAAAAACAGGAAACATACTACACTTGCTTATAGCCTTTGATGGACGGTGCATGTGCCTATGTGTCCAGCTGTCTCGACTAGGCAAAGCATAGCAAAACTGCTTGGTAAACTCAGATACTGAACAGAACCTACTTCAGCTGCATACGCCACTCCATTATACCAGCAAAGCTGTCTGTAGACACCTATACTCCATGCTGTCTTGGTGTTATTCACCTGGTCCAGGCCTCTAAAAGAGTTAATGTTTGGATTTGCATCTTGCTCGTTTTCTATGGTGTCAGTGTTGTTCAGCAGACTAATGCATCGCAACCCTGAAAAACCTGAGAGCACCAAGCATGGTTAGCTACCTGGATAGCCTTGAGGTGCACTGTATGCATAGCCATACCACAAAAGAATATGCATAAGCAGTTTTCTCTAAAGCATAAATATGTGTACATATACCGAAAGCTGAAGCATTGAGGCAACTGATCCAATTTCCAAAGGACCTCTGACCGTAGGTTTTTGGCTGTAGCTGTAAAGAGTCATCAGTGGCAGCTTAAAGTATGCGATGCTTGCTTGTGATCTGTGTGAGAGCTTTTGTCTCCAAATTTAAGTCCAGATATCCAGTAAAAACCTCCAATATTCCTGCAAAACTAAACCACAATTACCTTCGTACAACCTAATGTTACCATGATTCGGCAGAACATCAGTCAGTTACCAATTCAAAACATAACAGAGAATACACTCGCAACCCCTGCATCCTACTGAAAAAGTGTGCATATTAAAGCACTGCATAGATTCTTCAACATAAGCTAATTGCAATTTTCCATTAGATTGTATTACATTTATGTGATTATCACTTCAATATTTAATATTCTCCTTTAATAACATTATTAAGGACTCAGTTCAAAGATGTTAAGTTCTAAGTGTTAGAATTTAAGTGATTATTACTTCAATATTTTTTAATAATCTCTCATAATGACAGTATTCAGGACTCAATTACAGTATTTGGAGCTATAAAGTGCTTGAAATTTTTTAATAACCATATCAATCATCCCGTGCATACTTCTTGATCATACGCGTATTATTTTATGATTGAGATTTTACATGATAAAATCATGAAAGGCAAGACTTAGAAAAATAAAATCTCATAAATTTTGGTCAACTTTATTATTCTGACATGAAAAGAAATCCATAACAATTCGCTTCCAATTGTAGATCACATGTGCAACTTTCGTCCACTAATGATTACATATCCACAAATTCACTTCCATAACAATTACATGAATAGAAACTCGAATTGCAACATATTTATTTTCAGAGGAAAACAAAATTTGACACTTAAAACTAAACAAAAGAAGTGAATCTATCTTAGAGTTAAGAAAAACCGCAAATGTAAAAAAAAAAAAAAAAAAAAAAA
>Ga0209700_100672_pt1 | contig 67032 bp, 23 predicted proteins | sample SiratroredBW_FD_187528 | JGI IMG/M metagenome (GOLD analysis project Ga0209700, IMG submission 187528) | Root nodule microbial communities of legume samples collected from California, USA - Siratro red BW (SPAdes) (version 2) | ecosystem: Host-associated > Plants > Roots > Nodule | place: USA... | reverse complement strand
AATTATAAATATATATATATATATATATATATATATATATATATATATATATAATTCTAAATTTTGAGAGACTACAAACAAATTTGACCTGAATTGAAGGGATTAAAATATAATTAAGTCATAATAAAATATTAAATATTATAAATATAAAATAATAAATTATCCTAATGATATTAAAATCAATAATAAAACTATAAGTAATAATAGAATAAGTTAATAAACTATAAATATAAATTCATTATAGTTATTAATAATATTATTATACATATCTTAGCTTATGTGTATTGTATTTAATATTATTGTATTAAATTAATAAAAGTATAAGTTATTATACAAATTAATTTAATTTGTTAATATTTGAAAAATCGATACGAATGTTATTATTACATACTTATTAATTTAATAACTGGTATATTAACGATCTCAATGGATATGAATAGCGACCACTGTTTTATACGAGTGCACATTTTTTCGGTTATTTCAATCCAAATTGTCAGTTTTATAACTACAAATTATACTATTCATAACATAATAATTATACAATTTGGAAGATTCATTTAACATGTCTGAAAAGTCTAATACGAAAATAACACTAAAAAAACAGGGAGACTATATTATAGAGGTGCTACAAGACGTATAAAAGTGCAAGAAGAGACGGCCAAAAAAAAAAAGTTCATCATGATTTACATAAATAAATTCAATTTTTATTTTTTTTTTCGAAAATCGAACCAATCAAATTAAGAATGAATACTACAATATTTAAATGCATGAATTGACACCATTTATTAGAAAGTAAAAATGAATCTACATTTCATGCATTTGAAGTTTTCTACTTTTATGTTTTGCTGTGTCCATTAGGCGACAAAGATTTATATCCTATATCAAAATCATTTAACTTATTACAATCTTAACAAAACATTTTAATATTCAGATTGTCTCTCCCAAAGTAGTAACCATGTTGTCACATCAAACATAAGTTTACATGTGACATGCCATGTCACTTAAGTAAAACTTTATGGAATGACCCTTAAGATGAGAATGACCTTAATTAAGATAAATCATATAAAGATTCCCGTGATCATATTTTTAGGTATCAATTATGAATCACTACAATTTTAGGAAGTACATTAAAGATAGTGTATACTTTCAAACTTTCAAGGACCGTGAAAGCCCATGCAATGCATTGCTTCATCCATATTTTTCGTATGTATAGCCTCCGAGTTTCTACAGAGTTTTCATATACAGTACTCATCCATAATTTTCCAACTAAATCCACCACCTTTCTCATGTCTCCTCTTCTCTTTTCGTATTCAACTAAGCTTTACTTTCCACGTAAGATTTTTGTACTTGTGTTATGTACAAAATATTAATAGGGTTCCTAGCATATCATAAATAACGAAAAGAAGGATAAACAATCAAACTACAATCACAGGCTCAATCATTTTCAGTACCACCGCCACAAAAAATACCCAGCAGATACTAGGACAAGCAAGCCAAACATCTCGTAGAACAGAAATAGTTAAAATATCAAGATGAGCTCCTATAGTAGAAATCAATAAAATCGCAGAATTTGAAAACCTAAATTGGATTCCATGAGTATCTCAATTACTAAGCTAGAGTTTGCAAAACCATGAGATTGAGAAGATAAGGAAAACCAAATCCACAGGAGAAAATGAGAAGCAGGCACTTCAAATTAGGGAGGCAACAAATGCAAGAAAGGGTCTTCGAATTCCTCTTATTTTTTGGTGGAATTTCGATTACTTGAGAAGTTCCTTTTTTTTGGATTGCTAAATGCCAGGGTGCTTTTAATAGAAAGGATTTTAAATCCTCTTCAAATTAACATTTGTCCCTTAAAATACCTTATCCAAACACAGCATGAACGTTTCAAATACTTATCATAATCATAATATCATATAAAGTTTATAAAATACCTTTCCAAACACAGCATGAACGTTTCTAAACTAGTATTTTGATCTTAATATTACAAATTACTAAATTGAAGTACTTGTCCACCAGTTTCCTCAAGCAATTTATGCTGACTATGAGAACTTCTAAAAACTAGGTTATAATTTAATGGCAAAAGATTCAACAATAATTACTTCATGTATCTAGAAAAGGGCTGCCAAACAACATCCAACTTGAAAATTTACTTCTTGAACATGCTCATTCTGTGACATATGTGGCCAAAAACAGGACAACAAGGAATATAGTACTAAGAAATCATAATAAATGAACAAAAAAAAAAGTGTAAAATCTACAGAACTAACTCAAGAACTCTGCACAAAGAATACAATATGTAAACAGCCTCAGTCAATAAAGACAGGTGATGAGAAATCAAACCAATCCTTTAATGCTACAAAAGAAAATCTGGAATGACTGGGGTTTGGGAAGCCACATTTAAGGGTGACTTCGCTCTTTGATGAGTTTTTCTCCTCCCATGGCGGTGGCCACTCTTTTTCTTTCCCTTCTGATCATGCTCTTCACCCTCAACAATCTTTTCTTTTCCTCTGGGTTTTCTCTCTTTACTATGACCATGATTTTTGCTACTTGAATTTGGACTTTCAAGATCAGGCTTTTCAGAATCAACTGCATTTTCCTTCATTTCAGATCGACCATTCGTGCTTAGTTTCTTTTTCTCTTTCTGCTTCCTTGACGACTTATCAGAAGGATAACTTCGAGACACACTTGGTCCAGTTTCACTTCCTAGAAGAACATCTTTTATGGCACCAGAAAGAGCATCATCCCTAGGCTCTGGCCTTTTGACTGAAATTGGTGCCAGATCTCCATCATCTAATTTCACTACTACTGGCCTGGGCTTTGTTTGGTTTGTCCTTTTCTTCAGAAGAAGTGATTGCTCTGTCAGCTTGACTAGTTCAGCAGCTTCATCATTTATATTACTGTTTGACTTCGGATCATTTGCACGAGGATACTCATCTGGAACAATCTCACTCTTCTCTGAAGGAAGATAATATAACCCATGCCGCTTACGGTGTTCAACCAAGGATGTGGATTCATTCAAAGGCCCTAAATCTTCATTTTTCAGATTAGATGAAGAAGCATCGGATGTAGTGGTACGGTGAGGGCCTCCTGTGGCAAACGAACTTGATGAAGATAGTTCAGTATCACCACATATTGCTTGTAATTCATCAAGATTTTCTTTAAGAACTAGTCCATCCGGTACAGCAACTCGGCCCTGGGCACTTACTGAGACTGGACCAAGTTCCGTAGTAAAAGCATAACGCATCAAATTGATAATAGCTGAAACTCGAGTATCTTTCTTTTCTATGGTGTCCAAACTCTGGACAGAATTATCAATTATTTCTTCTTTAATCAACTGAACAAGGGAAAGTACGTTTTGTGCTCTCTCCAGCACTTCAACATCCTGGTTTGTTATTAACGGGCCAAAAATTAATTCAATTCTATTCAATAAGCTTACAATAGATTCGTGCATGGAATTCTTCGTTGCCAATAGAGTAGATGTGAATGTTTTACCATGAGTGGCAGCTCTATCTATACCATTATCAACAGAAAGATCTCCAGAAGAGTCAGCTGTATTCCTTGGGTTAAAACCAACATCCTGTTCATCATTTAAATCTCCAAAAGTTGCCAATTTACTAGCCTCAGTGTCATTTTTTGCACTAAACAACTCTGACTGTCCCCCTTCTAAATTACCAGAATACAAAGATTCAGAACCATCACTTTGCAAAAGGTAGGAGTCCAGACAAAAAATCAAAATTTTAAGAACAGAATTAATATAAACTGCTCTTATAGATGGTGGCAAGAGACTGGTCCGAGGCTGTAGGAGTGCATCCATGAGTTCAAAGGGATTGCTTGCAACCTCAACATACTCTCCAGCAACCCAAGCAGCAGCACACAATATCCTATGCAAGTGCACATTCCCCAGTAATGCAGGGTCAATCAACAGATCACGCCCCACCCGAACCAGCTCCATTCTAGCATCCTTAACTCTCATGCCAATGTCAACAAGCTGAGTCTCAATCTCTTCCCCCTTTTGGCAATTAGGAATCGTGGCCATTTCTCCAAGAAGGGACACATACCAATCAAAGTCAACAACAATCTCATACAAATTTCTACTACATGTCCTCAAAATGGAATCCAATATCTCGTTGCAAAATCCAGGCTCAGATTTCAAAGCATAATTAAGCAACACCCTGGAGATATCTGCAACATGGCTCTCAGATACCATGGCCATCAACAATCGCAGAGACTCAATCTTGATATTCAAATCATCGTCACTCAACGACTTTACCACCGCTTCCTTATTCTCCAAGACTGCCCACAAGTGCTTGGGTGCAGCAACCGAAAGCGCCTGCAGCCCAAGGTACCTAAGATTGGGATCCTGATCAACCACCAACTCCCTAACCTTCTCAACCGCGAGCTTAACAGCCGAGTCATAATCACTCAAGCTAGTGAGCACAGTCCTAACACACTCAAACACCAAGGACTTCGCCCCAGACCTCCTCATGTGATCACAAACCGGCTCAACAATCCTTTTCCCCAATCTATGCTCCAAGGGAGCCAACTTAGCAAACACCTTGAGCACCTTAATCAAAACCCAATTGTTCTTAGAATCAACCAAAATCCTATAAAACTCCGGCGCCAAGGGAAGATACGACCTAGGATCCTTGGCAGCCAGCTCGCAGAAAACTCCAATCACGGCGGTTATAACCAGAGGATCGGAACTCTCGAGATTCTCAACCAAGCGCTTGAAGCAAACCCTAACTGCGTCGGGGTACTTATCGAAAACCCTCAACACGACGGCGATAGCCTTCTTCCTGACGAAAACCTTAGCAGTGGAGAGCAATTTGAAAACCTCGGGCGTCAAATCGCGAGCGAGGTCGAGAGTGGCAATTCGCGACAACAAATTGAGAGCGAGGCTTACCTCGAACTCGTTGGTGGAGGAGAGGTCCTTGCGGAGCTGGTTGGTGATGAGTAGGAGCACCGGCGTGTCGTCGTTGAAGGATTGGGAAGCCGCGTGGTAACCAATCCTCTTGTGCGCGAACTTGGAGGAGGACATGACCTCGACGACGTGGAAGGAGGCCCAGGACATGTCGACGCCGTGCACGGCGGAGAGATAAGAGAGCTTCTGGAGCGCGGTGGATTTGGTTTGCTGATCGGTGGATTTGATCTCGCGGCGGATCTCCTCCGTGGCCTTGGAGATGAAGGTAGTTTCGCCGACGAGTTGGAGGCGCATGGCTTTGATGAGATCCTCCAGCGAGCGTTGGAAGAGGTTCTCCATGATCGAAGAACCCGCCATTGGGGATTCCACTGTAACTGCGTCCAACCGAATCAATCAATTCGATTCAACCAAGTAGAAACCAATGTTGCTGCCGGAGGAAGGAGAGGACTCCGAATGGGCTCATTTCTTGGGCCTAAAGCCTATCCCGAGGCCCACATCAAAAGCTGCAGCACCTTGGAAACTCGACCATTTCTTTCCGCACCCTATAATTTCCATCTACACCAAATGGGGTAATTAAAAGGCCAAACTACCGCCCTTCGCCTTCTTGCCGTCGTGGCCCCCTTCCCATTAACGTCCCCCTGTCGTTGCAACCATCTTTGCTTATATATTATATCATGAATGGACTCAAGAAAAAAAAAAGGTTTCGATTTTTAATTCAAAAGTTTTTTATTTTTAAATAAAAAAATTATGGATTACAGATTTTAAAATTCAAAAATTGATTTTTGGATCATACATTTAAAAAACACTTTCGAAATACACAATCTAAATTTTTTTTAATAAAAATTGACTTCTAAATTATATAATTTGAAATAAATTTTTTATGAAAAAACATTTTCAAAATTTTGAGAGTCAAAAAGTTTTTGGATAGTAGAGTCTAGAGGTAAAAGAACTTACGGATTGAATCTGAAAATTATTTTTTCATAAAAAAGTGGAGTCTTTCATATTTAAGGAGGTGTAGAAGAAAATTATGGAGGTGAGAAAAGAAATTTTCCGGAAACTTGGATGTAAAACCATTTTTATCAACGGGTTTCAACAAATACTGAACATGGTTTGAGAAATTGTTTCGGAAATGAAAACTTGACATTGTAATATTTTTATGACATACATTGTTTTGCTCCATTCTATTTCTATGGTACAGGACAGAAAATTCATATTTCTATAAGAATGTTATAAGTTACTTTTTTATTTCTATTATTAACAAAACACGTTTTTCAATTTAATTAGGAATGACATTTTTAATTATTAGCATTCTCTTCCAATGGTAATCTTGTAGGCGGTGGAAGAAGAGGATTCGAAATGGACTCAATTGTTGGGCCTTATCAAGGTATGTTGCATGCACACGAACACAAACTCAATAGTAATTAGATATTATGTGTGGGAAGATCCACGTAGCTAGAAACTTGTGTTAAATTTTTGTATAGTGAACTAAAAAAATAATAGTAACATAAAAAAAAACTAAATAATTTTAAAGTTGAAGATCAATATAATATAAGAAAGATCCTTATCTACTTTATCATTTCACATTGTGCTTTACATAGTCTAGTTGTGTTGCATGCAGCGAGGACCACCATGATTCCATGCCTACGTCATAAATTTATAAACTACACTTTAAACCGTACAATATTAAACACTTCTTCATATGGTCTTCTATCAAACACAGTCGTTTTCTTCTTTTTTTCAGTTCCTTTATTTATGTAAAGTCGATTAGTGAAGTAACTTATTCAAGAAATGATTCGACCCCCATTAGGTTTGGCTGATAAGATGTGTAAGCACTTGTGCTTGTTTTTTCTCACTTTCTAACTTTTTTCACCAATCAAACATTTTCCACCGCAAATAAAAATCTCACCTACTTTACTTGGTGAAACCAAAAGGGTGTGTGTGGTTTTACTTTAGCTCACATAAGTGAGGTTAAATCACATAGTAGCTACACTCGTGAAATAAAAAAACCCTTTCATTTATTTTGGCCACTCAATAAATAAGATTAGTTTATGGAAGAGACACTTTCTCTAAAGTTAGTTTTCCTTTCCTGCTATTTCAATTGCATTAGACAAAGGTGCTACTATTTGGCTCTCTATTTGAAGTTTCTGATAAAATATAAGGCATGCTCAAGTTAACTTTATGCAGAATTTATTCATAATAAGGAGTCTAACAGAGATGTTGAAAACCATTTCAACCAACCTGAATTGATATTGAATTATAAAAGTTCACTCATTCAATTCATTTAAATAATTATACAACACTCAACCATGATTTACACTAAATTGAATCACTCTTTCATTGTGTAACAATTGTATATCAGTACTGAACAAAACAACATGTAGAAACTTATGTAAATATCATAATACCACCTGTTACCAGATTTCATGAATGTGTCATAATGAAGTCACTGTCTCTCCCATGTAAAACTAAAATAGTATTATACCACTTCTTTATTATCCATTGACACCAAATTGTGTTGATCACCAACAAAAGTGAAGTGTAAGCTTTAACAGCTTTAAGAATATTAAAAAAAAAAATCAAAGACAGCAAAATTATTATGAGCACAAAAATTCATGTCCCTGGGTAATATTATAATCTGTAAATTTGAATTGAAAACTCGTAATTATTACCATTCCACTTGTGAACAACAAAACACACAACTTGTTTTGGATATTCCTAGAATAACATATATTTTAACACCTTTATCTGAGTAACTCATCAATTTGATATCATTCTAATCAATTTGCTTCTTAAAGCTATGATAAGCCATTAGGATTGACCATTGGTTTTGATTCTTAAGATCATAATTGTCCAATAGAATTTTTTAGATTACAAAGTATTTTCCTAACTTGCTTTATGAAGTGGAGCCTTCAGGTTTTTGTTTAGGCCATAGAATTTAAATATTTTTAATGAAGAACTCATTATACAAGAAAATGCAAGCTTGGAATTTGATGAGATCCAATATTTGTTGTTGAGTGGAGTGAGCATTTCCAACCTGGTTCTAAAGTGGGTCTAATGATATTAAAACAAAAGGGCAGATAGATACTGAGATGGTGGGTAAGAGGAAGTTAAGAATGAAAATGACCTCAACAATGTATGCATTATTATTATTACTATTTTATTATTAGTATATGAGGGTAAAGTTGCAGAGTTTGGGATTAATGGTTGAAGGAATGGATAAGGAATCTCCAACTAAAGTGGGATTGAAACTAAAAGTGTGGAAACTAACCTTAGTGGATCCACTTCAGTAAAAGGACATGTCAATATTTTAATGCCAAAATGCGTGTCTCCCACATGTATCTATGCAACTTAAAGAAAATCAAGTTCTTTTCATAAATAAATTTTCAAGCAGTGCTTGTTTTTTTTTTTTTTTTTATGTGAGTTTGAATTATGCAGAGTGTATCAGAAAAATGATAACGGTTGATAACTACTTGAACATGTTTCCAATAAAAAAGAAAAAGTACTTGAACATATTATATGTAATTTATTAGTTAAAATTAAAGATGGTCAAATTGTACTTTTGCTAAAAAAAACAGTGTAACACTTAAAACTTGAAAATAACAAATAGAAAATATAAATAATATAAATAATTCTTTATCACCAAAAGTTATAATTTCTTTTGCCGTCTTTTTATTTCCTTTAGTAATTTCTTGTTTTATTTTTCCTGTCATTTATACTTTTTTATCATTTATCTTTCTCATCGTTTACTTTATTTGTACATACGATTCCTTATTGTTACTTGTTTCATTTTTTACACGTTTTTACTTTTAAAAATTTTGTACTCAATTGCTTGTCATAAATATTTATACTAGTTTTACAATTTCTTTGTTTTTTTTCAAAGATTTATAGTACTTACAGTTTTTACATATATGTTTCATTATTTTTATAATCTTTTATTTAAAACCATTTTAAAATTTTATTTTATTAATATTGAAACATCTTCTCGAATCAATTTTATTATACAAACTCGCTGAATTCAATTATTTTGAAATTTAAATATTATTTTCACTACTTTTTTTAATAGTAATTATTTTGAATTAATGAACTTTATGTTTTCATAATCATAAAGAATGGAACATGCTTATTTGACATAATTTTTGGAAATTAGGTATGATGATTGAGTGTATCAATCAAATCAAATGATTTTAATTAATGTGTTTTAACATATTTAAATTAAGAATTATAATATTATTAACTTAAACAAAAAAACTTTATAATATTTTTCTTCATTTAAAAGTTTAGATCAATCAATATAATAAAATAAAAATTTCATTGAAAACACTAATCTAACAAACTTTCTAGTTAGGAAGGTGAAATAAAAGTTGTGTTTTAATACAGCTCCAAGAATGGCGAATTACAATTCTGTATCTTTCTTTCATAAGATTACAATCTCATTGTCATCATACTAAGGGAGTTAATTGTGTTGCCTCCTATCAAATCTTAAACAAACTATATATATTCTTACTAAAGAGTAAAATTGCAAAATGAAATGTTGAAATATCTCTAATACATATTATTATTTTCATTATTTAAGTTATTATAATTTTTAAGACTAAAAATAGTATTAACATTATTATTATTATTATTATTATGTAATATATAATATAGTTTTTTTTAACTATATTTGTATTGTTCGATAGCAATGCTATTATGTGTATAACTACAGTAATAAACACTAATAAGGTATTAGTATAATTGGATTAGGATAATCTATACCCATCCAAGTAACTATATTTCTATTGTTGGTTACCAATAGAACAACATCATTTTATATTAGTTATATAAGGAAAATTATATGTACAAATACAAAATCGAACACTATTCAAATCCCAAAAGAATTGGGCAACGATAACCTAAACTTATCCAGATAAAAGATCCATCAAAATTTATAGATAGATTATTTTACAGATATATACTTTCATCCACCTTCAGCTAATTTGCTATTTTGCTGACATTTCACTTTTAGACATTTAAGGAAAAGAAGGTCTCGTGATAACAAAACTCATGAAAATCTGAATTAAGAAAAAAAAACATAATTTTATAAGATATCCAACTTTACATATAAGTTTATACATAAAGTAAAAGGTAATTCCCCTTTCAACATTGCCGAAAGGAATAAGTCCGTATGTAGAAAGTGTCAGGGACTCCATAAAGTAAGATATCTAAAACCAGAACATAGCTTAAGAAGAAAACAAACATCGATATGTGGCTGCCAAAGTATATGTAAGGATGAAATAAATCACGGGAATGTGGGGAGGCTTAAGGTTGCTATTTATATTCACCATTATATGCCTATTAAACATGATGGTCCATTGTTACTAAAGACTAATATATAAAAAAAATAGTTTTGATATGGTTAAATTGTTAGTTATAAATGAATAAATTATTGTTTGTTGGATTTGTCTAATTGTTAGACATTAATGATTTAATAATTAAGATTATGTAATACACAACTTAATTTCAAAGAGTTTATTCATGATACTCTAAATTTCACCATCATTAATCAGCACGTTCATAATAAAACTATCTGTTTTTAATAGGAATAAATAATAATAAATTTTGATAATTTTTTTTAAATTATTCAAAAATACATGCATTCATAACATCATCAATTTACAATATATATACTACAAGAAAAAAAATTCTTTAAAGACCAATTCTTAACTATCAAATGAAATGGTTACTAATTATGATCAAAATAATCATCAAATTAAATTTTGGTTGCTAAATAACTACAAAATACAAAATATAAATAATGATTAGATTTAGTGACCAATTAAGTTAAATAATTGGTATCTAATGTTACATGTACTAACATACATTAGTCTCGGCATAAAGTCACTGAAACCTTGGTATCTAATGTTACATACCAATTATTTGACTTAATTAATCACTAAATTTAATCATTACTTTTATTTTATAATTATTTAACAACCAAAATTTAATTTGGTGACTATTTTAGTCAAAATTAACAATCATTTCATTTGGTAGCTGAATATTGATCTCTAAATAACTTTTTTTTTATATATATATATATATATATATATATATATATTTATATTTCACACAACTTCAAATATGGAGGTTTTATTCATCATATAAGACGCAATGATGAATATACAACCATCTTAACAAGATATAAATTAAATTCACTTTAAATTTGTTAAATCATTTAAAGAGCTTTAGACAGTTAAATTGTAATTATTTACATACAATCTATAATAATCTTATTCAAAATGTCTACAAATAGAAGTTAATTGATGTATAATCATCGTTTTCACATAAAATTAAATTTAAGTGTTGTACATGTCGATTAATTTTATCTTAGAATAACTTTTTTATACTGTCTAACAAATTTAAAAAACAGTAAGTCGTTCAATTTTGTGAAGGTTTTTTAAAGACATGTACGCTTCAAAATTTATATATCTATATCTTCAAGCAACATCTTATATATTTTATTTTACACTTAGAAATAGTAATTATAAAAATTAGAAGTAACTTAATATCATAAAATATTTACAATTTTTTATCTCAAAAAGAAAATAAAAGAGAGAGTGACTAATAATAACCTTTTATAATTGTCATAAACTAAAATTAACATTAAAAATATTTATTTAATGTTCATATCATAATGAAAGATTTCCTTTATTACAAGACGTTTATCGTTTATTACTAGACGTTTATCAGAACAAGTTAACTTTTTATGAGTTTTATGAAAATATTTTAAAAATTGTTTTCTAAATTAATAGATATTCATTCATACCATCTACTCGTACTATTTTTACGTTTTAAGTTCAGTAAATGAACTTAATTTTTTTCATCAAAACAAATGAAAAATAATGAAAAGAAAATTGATAAAATTGTAAATAGGAAATTTGACGCAATACTTTTGAACATATTCATATTTGAAATGTTAATTTTAATATGATTAAAAATATTTATAAGATAAAAAAAGTGTATATTTAAAGATTACACTAAATATAATTTATTTTATCTCAAATATATAATTTAGTCAGATGTAATTTTCCTAATTTTATATTATTTGACTACTTAAAACATTATATAGTATTCAGATGTAAATTTAATTTTCTGAAAAAAAAAATATAAATTTAATTACTACTTACTACTCGTTTAACAAGTTTTAATCATGGTTAAACTAATAAACTGAAAACTAATACCTTTATTTCAACCACTGATCAAAATTTAAAAACATTGATATTTTGGGTAACTATGATGGAATTAAAATTATTTAGTTATTATAGTTGTGAGCAGATTATTGAGCTTATCCCTGGTGCTGGTGAATAATGTTTCAAACATAAAGAAGTACCAAAAATTGTGCCATTGCTTTCCAATCTTAACAGCAGAAAAAAAAAAAGTAAACTGATAAAGGCATTATTACGGGTCAAAGAAGGAAAGTAGGATGATTTGGATCCAAAGCCAAGGCTTATCCTTTTTTATCTCTTAAGATATCTCATAAATGAAAGTCAAAAATTAATGATGAATTTTTTTTTTAATATTTTTATATACACATTCAGAAGATTTATTCTCGTACTTCACTTCGAGATATATGTAAAATACTAAATACTTAATAAATAAATCATATATACTTAAAATCTTCACTGTTTATAATATTTTAATATATTTTATATGAAGGGCTACCATACTAAAACTTAATCTGCATCATCTCAAACAACAGCACATATTAAAAAAAAAACTGAAATATTAATATAATTTGAGAACTTCTTATTTTACCAATTTTTTTCCCATTGTTTCCACGGTTTCTCTCAAACTAACACCTTGATTATGACTCCCACTTACAAAAATAATAATTAAATGTTTATTCTAAGTTTTCTTCTCTTTTATAGTCATTTTCTTAGATTTATCCGGTGATATAAACAAATATTCTTGAATATTCTTCCACTTCTTTATATGCTATTTGGAACTCATGAGTCATCACGCCCCTTTATTCTTTTGTGCTTACTTTGTATATACACACAGGCAATATAAATGCTGTTTATATTTGTTTAATCAAAGTCAGTCCATTGAAAACATATCAAATAGTATAATAGAAATGTGTAATTATTTTTAAACAATACACTATGAAGAAAAAACAGCAGAGATTTCCATATATATTACATTTAATTCTATAAACTATCCATATAATTATTTTATATAGTCAACAAATGAAATTTCTTATTATTGGTTTTGAAATCAATTATTACGAATGTTAACAGATAGAAAATACTTTTTACATTGACAGCTTTATTACAAATGATATGTAATTAAATATGAAAGTGTAAGATACCGTACACATATAATTCATTAGGTTTCTTATATTACATAACTATGTCAAGGAATATTTGTTCGGTACGGTGGGTGTGAGTTATCCTAATTTTTTTTTACATAAGTTTAATTTTTCCATATTAAAATATTACAAACATATATAATTTAATAATTATTTACCACATTTTAGCCTTTTCTGGTCAGACTTATTTTTATTTTTAATTTATGGTTAAAAATAATTTAGCAGTGATTTTTCGTATTTGGTTCCTAATTGTCGTCGTCTATAGTTTCATTTCAACCCCATGTTTTGGACCAAGACGGAAATAGTTTTGAAATGTCACTCACAATTTTTCAAATAATGATTCATCTTAGAAAAATCCAGCTTTCAAACACATTGAACAACCAGGACCAATAAATAAATTGTAAAATTACTAAAATTACGTTGCAGTCTTTGAATTGGCCACTGCTAATAATGTATGGTCCATTTTTTTTATCCTGCGAAAGTTTTTTTTTTTTTTCAATAAATAACACCTAAAGTATTTGGATTGATTGTAACATGCGACTTTATTTAAGCCACACTTATATTTTCTCCATTCTTTCATCCAAAATTTAATTTTATATTCTCCTTCAACTCAAAATATTAATTCCACTCACTAATGTTATTTGTGAAATAGCTTAAGATTTTTATTTTTTAATGTCTTTTGGATTTAGGCTATTTACGGTGTCGATAAAAATAATTAATTTAAAATTATACATACGTCATTCATGCCTTTTTATTCACTTCTAATGTTTTAGTTGCACGATACATATTTTCACGTTGATAAATGTGAGTATTTCTCGACATATGTATTTAAAAAATATTTTTTTTTTTGAAAAAGTGATATTGTACTATTTCTCATAATGTTTGGCCCTTTAATAATGAGAGGAGAATAAAAGTTAGTTTTGTACACATGTGAAAAGCCAGATTACTATAAGCAATATCCAACAGGTAACTTAAGTGACAGGAGAATTCATTATTACCCACTAATTAAAAAAATTAATAGAGATTCTCAAAACGTGATCAATTAAATTATTATTGAAATGATTTTTGTTTAAAAGATTATGTAAATGTGTACTTTGGTTCTATAAAAAAGAGACTATACATATATTATCAAATTTTATAAAATGAAATAATTTTATTAATGATTAATACATAATTTAATCGTGTTCATCTATTCCTAGTGGATGGTACACAAGTGACGTGGACATCTCACGTGGCACATGTAGCCACGTGGCGTGGACCCAACATATGAAATTGGTCCTCTCTGGCACTGGCGCTCGCAAGTTTTCTTTCTTATCGGCGTATTAGCGAAACCAATCCCCTCCTCCTTCTTCCCTTCACAACAACATATGGACAAAATAGATTTAGACTCAGAAATTCTCTCTCTTTCTTCATCCATCTTTTCTTTCTAGAACCGTCCATGCCACCGGATAACCAACGCACAGCACTCACTGATATTGTGCAAATAGCTGATAAAGTGCTCAACCACTAAGACACAATTTTAGCTTTTCCAAGAAATAAGAAAGAAGAAAAAAAGAAAAAAAACGAAAAAGAAAGTCCGAGAAAGTTGGGCTAGAGAAACCGAATGGCGACGCCGTTGGACGGAGGAGGAGTGGCGGTGCTCTCGAATTCCGTCAACAACGTGGACTCCGCCTCGGCTCTCAAGGACGACTTGAAGTGCTCGAAACCGGAGTCGCCGATTTTGATTTTCTTGTTTTTTCACAAAGCAATTCGAAATGAGCTTGATGCGCTGCACCGGTTGGCCGTGGCATTCGCCACCGGCAACCGCTCCGACATTCAGCCGCTCTCCGAGCGCTACCATTTCCTCAGCTCCATGTACAGGCACCACTCCAATGCTGAAGACGAGGTGCTAATCTTTTGTTCACCTTTATGTTTTCGGAGTTCGTTCCTTGTTAGATTGTGTTACCTAATTTCTCGTGCCGAGTGAAATGGCCTCGTGAGTGAAGATTTTGTAGTTTGTTGCATTTTCAATGACGAAGGAAATGCCACTCTTGTTTGTCTATTCCTTTGGTCATTTCTTCTTGTTAAATTAGGTCAAACTTTAATACTTGCTTACTGGCTTGAACATACTCTAACCGGAGCGATTTTTGGAATCGATGCCGAGAGTTTGTTTCTCTCCTTTGGATTTTTTTAATGTACAGTATAATTTGATTTACTGGCTATACATATTCTTCATATTCTCTAGTATTCTGTTATTGTCCAGGCACGGAAGAAAATATTTTAGAATTGAAGCAGTGGATATGATATCCTTTCCGATCTTTTTGGTTATCATCTGTTTTTAAACCACATGTTTGTGCATATGTCGTGGTTATACTGTGTAACGTGCATGGGAGACTAAGTAAAAACCTACTTGTTTGTGCTATTGCAAGGTTTTTCACTTGTCTATCACTAAATATCCACAACAAAATTGACTGAATGCTATGTAGCAGAAAAAGAAAAAAGTCAGATTGAATGCTGTTGCTGATGCTGATGCTAATTCATCACTAAATTAAGCTTTTATAAGCTAGTAAGTTGATGAGGTTAGCTAACAGCTTCTGGTCCATAAACTTGTTTCATTTTCTCCTAGTAGATGTGAAGTAATCTTTTCTGTCAGTTCGTCAACACATTTCTTATAATAAATTAGTAATGCATATTTAGACGGGAAAGTTTTGTTTCAAATTTTAAAATATCAGAGCTCTCTGCTGGTTATTTGATAGATTTGATGGCTGCCTTTTCTTTTGCTATGTTTGAGTTATGCCTGGGATGTGCATCTTTCTCACTCTCTCGAAAGCATTATCTTATTAATTTGGCTTTATCACTCCTTATCTTCTGCTATGCATCAAACATTCTGAGGGAAATATATTCTGGAACGTAGGTGATATTTCCAGCTTTAGATATACGTGTGAAGAATGTAGCACAGACATATTCTCTGGAGCACAAGGGTGAAAACAACCTTTTTGATCATCTATTTGATCTTTTAAATTCTTCTATCAATAATGATGAAACTTTTCCAAGAGAGTTAGCATCCTGCACGGGAGCTTTGCAGACGTCGGTTAGTCAACACATGGCAAAGGAAGAGGAGCAGGTATAAGTTTATTTAACGTCTCTTACCTTGTATTCCACTCGGACTCATACAATGAGATAACTATAAAGTAATAGTATTTCCTCTCTACGAGATAGAATTATTATTATTATTGTTATTATTATTATTATTATTATTGCTAAAACAGAATTTACAAAGATAAAGAGAAGATAATTACCAAGAGTTTGGAGACCAAAGAACGCTCTTTCTGTAAAAAAAATTGCTAATATTTACTATTGGAAGTGCCAAAGTGGCTAATGCAGTGCAACTATATGACTAGAAAAGTTATATCTGTGATGTTTACGAATTATTTATGCTTTTTGCTCACTTGATGGATTAAGTATTCTTGTTGAGTCCTTTTACCACGACCATGTGGGCTTTGTCCAGTGATTCAACTAGAGTAGTCAATTGTATGACATGGAATGATGACTTAAGTCAATTAGGCTTTTATATATTTGAAATTATCATTTTATCTAAATTATAAATTATTATTGAAGCATGCACATTATTGAATTAAGACTAAACCTAATTACTGAAATGGAAGAGTTTTTGTTTAGTTTATCAAAAAGAAACTTTATTACGAACAAGAATGGAAGAGTATATAGATTTATCTTGCATTCTAAGAACCAGTGCCTCATACATACATGTTTTGGGTGATACTGTCCAGGGTGATGAGTCAAGAGAAAGTAAATTATAAATTTCGTTTACATAGAAAGGCTTTGGACCTGGAGTTTTCTTGGTAAGATAGGAGTGAGATGGAATTATGGTGAGCAAGCAGGTTCAATAAGACTGGAGTTATGTGCCGGAGGTTAAAATATGATCATTACCAGTTGCACTGGTTAGGTATCTTGGACCCTTCCTACTTAGTGACGAGGATAATGAATAGAATTGTTTGGTAAATCTTGGTGAATTTTCTTTTAATTTCAGTTTTAGTGGAAATCAAGTTTTAGTAGAGCTTCTTATAAACTCGTGTTGAGTTAAAACAAAACCTTCAAATGATAACTAGTTTGTTTCAATTGAGTACCAAGCAAACACATAATATTTCTGAACTTGTCTTATAGTAGTACCTAGTTATCTGACTTTTGGAGGTTGGGAAATACCCCCTTTATTGAGCTAGAAGATCAAACCAAAATGCAGCCACCAATTTTTCTTGATAATCTCATTCTAACGGGGTACAAGACAGTTAGCTGACCATTATAAAGATGCCTAGAAGAGAAGTCAATCCTGTATATGTGGAAAGTGATCTTTAGAAATGTGAGTATAATTATGTTTAAGAAATAACCAAATGTGAAAAGAAAAATATACTTTTATTTTTTAAGGAATTTAGTTGCAAATCATGCTAGTTATTTAGACTTTGGACACTAATTTTATAGCTAAGAAGGAAGAAAGAGCTACCTAATCTTTTTCAGGATGGGGTGAGGGGGAAGTAAATCAAGATATTATTAGAAAGAGGAAAGGTAAGTACACCCAGTAGGAAAAGACATCCCTCTAAGTCACTAAAAATTTAAAGAAGAACGAATCTTTCCCACTCAACAATGCACAGTCAAATCCCTCTATGATCCCTTTGGAAAAGATTGTATGTTAGATCCAGATCACTTAAATAATTATGATTCCTGTAAAAAAAATTCTTGTATAAAAAAAATTGCATCTGGCTTTGTCCACTTCATCTTCTCGTGTCCCTTTGAATCTTATTAGAAGATTTAATAATTTCTAGGACACTTTTGGCTTATGGTAAGGATTTATTTTGTCCTTTTCTGTTCCTATGACTTATGTCAGAAAAATTATCCAGAACATTCAACAATATTTGTGCCCAGACGAACACAATGACTTCTTTGGACTTACCTTGCTTTTTGACATAGCCTTGAGAGGTGGGGGCTGTCTTATTACATAGTCTTCCAAATGAAAGTGATAGCTGGATGGAATTGGTGCTTGGGGTGCCTTGGCTCCCTCTTACATTGACATACTAAAATCAGTCTTGACAGTGGCGTGGAATGGATAGCAGAAAGCTGCCATTGGAAATCTTTTATGCAGTTCATATAATGCATACTATATATTATGTACCTATAAATTCTAATAAATGATAAAAAAAAAATACTAAAATTTAATGACATTCATATTTATCAATAAAAGGTTGTGTGTCTTTAAACAAAACATACAAGTAAATACTAACAAAAGTCAATACAAGCTTCCTAGACTGGAATCATCAATCATCATCTAAATCTGGCTTCTCTTTATCATTTTCACTCTTACTGCCATATATTTCATTTTTGAAATTGAAATCCTAAAAAAGCTCCCCTCCAAAAAAACCCCAATATCTTGTTCAGATGGCCTTTTTGGATTCAATAGTGTCACTATTCAGCCTACTATTTGGTCTGCTGTAGTCACTATGCTAAACTGCTCTGTCTCTACAGCACTCTATTCTAAAGCAATTCAAATTATTATTGTTATTGTTGCTACACTTGTCACCTTCAGAAGTTTCTTTGGAAATTGAGTATTTCAAATATCACGTTAATCAATCCCGTTTTTATTGAAATGTGACTATTATTAACCTAATTGTTTAATGGGTACTGAATAAGAAACCTTATTAATTTATCTATAATTTTTTTTTAATGCTAACATATCAGCCTGGTAAATGAGTACTTTGTGTACAAATTGCTACTAAAATTGAACTAAAGAAACATTACAAAAAAGTTTCACATACTTCCAATTGCATGTAGAAATGAAATGGAGGAAATTATTTACTTTTGTGATCGACTTAATGTGTACGTGGAAGCTTTTATTTATGTGTTATTTGGTCTGATTAATTAATGGGGTTGATACACTAGCTAGATAACATATAATCAGTTCCACTGCTAGTTCCCTTCAAGGAAGTTTTCACAATACAGAAATCTGTTTATTAGCTGGTGTCCAAAAGGAGATTATTGGAGTAACATTTTGTCATGGCCATGTTGTTTAAGTTGCCAAATAATCTTATTTGCAACGTGTCTGAATTTTGTTTGTTTGTTTGTTGTGTGATATCAGGTATTTCCTCTGCTTATTGAGAAGTTTTCTCTGGAGGAACAGGCATCCTTAGTTTGGCAGTTCCTTTGCAGTATTCCTGTGAATATGATGGTTGATTTTCTACCGTGGCTTTCAACATCTATATCACCTGATGAATCTCAGGATTTGCGAAACTGCTTAATCAAGATAGTGCCACAGGAGAACCTTCTTCAGAAGGTGTGGTTTTCAAATGCTAACAGAGCGTTGTTGCTTCCTTTTATTTGCTGATGTTTTTTTTTTTATGCATTGATGATGCCATTCATTGTTGCTGACAGTAAGGAGAGTCTACATAAGGAAGAATAAGAGAGAGTTTAGGGAAATAGAGGTTTAAACTGATATTTATCAAAATAACAGAAGCTATCATTTACAGAAATAATAGAATATTTGTTGTAACTCTTTGGTTGGTTACATTACAGAGAGAAGCTATAAGGCAGTTAGGGAGAGAAATTGAGGTGCATCTATTGTTTCTGACAAAAAGAGAGAAGAGGCCAGTTCTCTGAAATCTTTATTTCACAAATAATCGTGTTCTTCATCTCTGTTCTATTCCACATTGACACTATTGCATAGATTGTTTGTTTGGAATAAACATTACTCATCCCTCATATTCTAGTCCAGTTCTATTATTTATGTTCATTTGATATGTAACTGTATTATATCTTATCATATTCTTTCTTATTGAAGGTTGTTTTAACCTGGATGGAAGGGAGAGGTAGCGTTAACACAGTTGAAAGTTGTGCAGATCATTCTCAAGTTCTATGCAGCTCTAGGTCATTACCCCATCAGGTTGAGAAAGTAAACTGTGCTTGTGAGTCCACAACATGCGGAAAAAGGAAATATTCTGGATCTATGATAGATGTTTCTGATACCAGTGGAGCACATCCTATAGATGAAATATTGCTCTGGCATAACGCAATAAAAAAAGAGTTAAGTGAGATAGCCGTGGAGGCCAGAAAGATACAACACTCTGGAGATTTTACTAATCTGCCTGCCTTTAATGAAAGATTTCAATTTATAGCCGATGTTTGCATATTTCACAGGTATCAGATTGATTTATTTTTATCAATATTTATCTTTTGGAAGTAGCATACATTTTTTCTGTTAAACAATTTGATAATTTATCTTAAGACAAACTCTATTATCTGAAATATTGACTATTTACTTTTTCTATAAATGCAGTATTGCTGAGGACAAGGTTATTTTTCCAGCAGTAGATGGAGAATTTTCTTTCTTTCAGGAGCATGCTGAAGAAGAAAGCCAATTTAATGACTTCCGAAGTTTGATTGAAAGTATTCAAAGTGAAGGAGCATCATCTAATTCAGATGTTGAATTTTACTCCAAGTTGTGCACGCATGCTGATCATATAATGGAAACCATACAGAGGCATTTCCATAATGAAGAAGTTCAGGTCAGCAGCCATCATTGGTCATGTGATAATCTTTTTAAGTTACTACTGTCAGATGCAAATGCATTATTAATTACAATGAGAGTAATTAATCTATTGCTGGGATTTCAGTGCCATATATGCTGAAGTTGATCAATGCAAAGTTCTCTATAAGGAATTTTCAATTAAGCTCTCTGTTAATCTATTAAAGTGTTCTTCATCCCTTTCATCTATAGGTTCTTCCTCTGGCAAGAAAGCACTTTAGCTTTAGAAGGCAACGTGAACTTTTGTATCAAAGCTTATGTATGATGCCTCTGAAATTGATTGAGCGTGTCCTGCCATGGTTGGTAGGATCTTTAACTGAAGATGAAGCAAAGATGTTTCGGAGAAATATGCAGTTGGCAGGTCCTATGTCTCTTCAAACTTCCTTGCCTTAAAATCATTATATCTCTGTTAATTTTATTTGTGTAATCTATATTTGACAACTTTATAATCTGTTTCAGCTCCAGCAACAGATTCTGCTCTAGTTACACTCTTCTGTGGATGGGGTTGCAAAGCTCGTAATGAAGGTCAGTGTTTGTCTTCAGGTGCATCAGGTTGCTGTCCTGCCCAAAGACTTTCTGATATTGAAGAAAATATTGGTCCATTATCCTGTGTTTGTGCGTCTCCATTATCTAATAGACATTGCTCAGTATTAGCTGAATCAGGAGAGAACAAAAGAGCAGTCAAACGAAACATATTGGAGTTGCACAAAAATGAAGATGTGCCAGAAACTTCAGAGACTGAAAGCATTCAGAAACAATGTTGTAGTACTCGATCTTGTTGTGTGCCAGGTTTGGGAGTGAGTAGTAACAATTTAGGGTTGAGTTCTCTCTCTACGGCCAAGTCCTTACGCTCCTTGTCTTTCAGCTCTTCTGCCCCTTCTCTTAATTCCAGTCTGTTCGTATGGGAAACAGAGAGAAGCTCATGCAATATGGGATGTACACAAAGACCAATTGATACAATCTTTAAATTCCATAAAGCCATACGCAAAGACTTGGAGTACCTTGATGTTGAATCCGGAAAGCTGAGTGATGGTGATGAGACAATTCTGCGGCAATTTAATGGAAGATTTCGACTCTTGTGGGGTTTATATAGAGCTCATAGTAATGCTGAAGATGATATAGTATTTCCAGCTTTGGAATCCAAAGAGGCACTTCATAATGTGAGTCATTCATACATGCTAGACCATAAGCAGGAGGAAAAGTTGTTTGAAGACATTTCCTGTGTTCTTTCAGAGTTTTCTGTCCTTCATGAATCCTTGCAGATGACCCACATGGCTGAGAGTTTAAATGAAAGTAATTTTGGAACCTCTGATATCAATACTAGCGATGTCATAAAAAAATATAATGAACTTGCTACTAAGCTTCAGGGGATGTGCAAGTCCATAAGAGTGACCCTGGATCAGCATCTCTTCAGAGAAGAATGTGAACTGTGGCCATTGTTTGGGAGACATTTTACTGTGGAAGAACAAGACAAGATAGTGGGTCGGATAATTGGAACAACAGGTGCAGAAGTTCTCCAATCAATGTTACCATGGGTAACATCTGCACTTACTCAGGATGAACAGAACAGAATGATGGATACATGGAAGCAAGCAACAAAGAACACTATGTTCAATGAATGGCTTAGTGAATGCTGGAAAGAGAGTCCAGTGTCTATAGCACAGGCAGAAGCATCAGATCATAGCACTTCTCGGAGAGGTATTTAATGTGATTTTTGTTTCTTTCATCTTTTGTGGAAATTGTGGATTTGGATATTTAATATAATAATGTGTTATTGACTTATTGTTTTTTCTTAGGTGCTGAATATCGAGAAAGCTTGGGCCACGATGATCCGATGTTCAAGCCAGGTTGGAAAGACATATTCCGGATGAATCAGAATGAACTTGAGTCAGAGATCCGGAAGGTATATAGGGACTCAACACTCGATCCAAGGAGAAAAGCATATCTTGTGCAGAATTTATTGACAAGGTTGGTTCCAATGGTCGTAACTTCAGTGTTATTTTGTAGAACCAAAATTTCTGTATATTTGTCTGATAGCGCTTTAGCCTTTATTGACATCAAGCTCCAACCGTTGATTGGGTTTTTGTCTTTCAATAGTCGATGGATAGCTGCCCAGCAGAAATCACCTAAAGCTCTGTCGGAAGGATCATCTAACAGTGTAGATATAGTAGGACTCTCACCGTCATTTCGAGACCCAGAGAAACATGTATTTGGGTGTGATCACTATAAGAGAAATTGCAAGCTTCGGGCTGAATGTTGTGGCAAGTTATTTACTTGCAGATTTTGTCATGACAATGTTAGTGATCACTCAATGGATAGGTAAATTTCTCATGGGATTTCTCGTGTTTTATACTTTATTAATAGTATTTAATTCTAATCATCTGCTTGATCATTACAGAAAAGCAACATTGGAAATGATGTGTATGCGCTGCCTGAATATACAGCCAATAGGGCCTGTGTGCATGACACCTTCATGTAATGGATTTTCAATGGCGAAGTACTATTGCAGTATATGCAAATTTTTTGACGATGAAAGGTATCTTTTTGTTCGTTGGAATCCAAAATTTTTGGTATTAAAATTGCTGTTACCTTTCTTTTTCCAGGGGATGGGGGTTTATGGGAATAAATGCCATTTGTCAAGTACCTTAAGCATCCACAGATTTGGTGGAGTCAATTATTCTGTAAACTAATTCAACTTTAAAAAGTCTCAGAAAAAATGAGACATTTATTGACTATTAGGTAGAACCAACTTCTTATTTAAAAAGGTTGGAATAATATCTCATTCTCTTGAGATATACATATCTTTACTGCTGAAAACAATCTGTAGTTAAAATTTAGTCTGTCTATATGAATGTTTTATCAAGAAATATATCTAATAGAGGGAGAGTGCTTGAGCAAGGTCTATTGTGGGGTTTGCTGGAGTTGGGCTACAGTGGTCACGTTTTGGCGTTGCCGAAAGATGATTGGGAAGGCTGCCAAACACTGGCAGAGAGAGGAGCAGTACTGTTTGTGCATGATTCCAGGAAAAGATGAAAAAGTTGTTGAGGGAATCAAACCTTGATCATCTAAAGCCATATAGAAGGTTTCCAGAGATTCTGTGTTATGATCACACACATGATTCTTTATTTATAAGTAATAGCAAAAGTAATGATCCAAAAGATAAACGTAATCCTAACTAAAGCTATACGATATTTTCCTATTTACACCATCGTATCTTTAACAATTATAATTCAGTCTTTCAACTTATTTAGTTAATTTTATTTTTCCTTACACCTTTTATTATTTTCAGGAACGTATATCATTGCCCATTTTGCAATTTATGCCGTGTTGGACAAGGGCTTGGGATCGATTATTTTCATTGCATGAAATGCAATTGTTGCCTGGGGATTAAATCAGCATCTCATAAATGTCTCGAGAAAGGTTTAGAAATGAACTGCCCAATTTGTTGCGATGACTTGTTCACTTCAAGTGCTACGGTCAGAGCTCTACCTTGCGGCCACTATATGCATTCTGCTTGCTTCCAGGTCTATTTCACAGCTGTTTTCGGTTTTAGGTCAATTCTATCCCCAAACCAGGGGGTAGTAACTTATTCTCAAGGGTTGTGCGTTTAATCTTATATCTTGGTATATTATGTTAGGCATACACGTCTAGTCACTATACATGTCCAATCTGCAGCAAGTCATTGGGAGATATGGCGGTAAGATATTTTCTTCCATTAAAACTTTCTTTTACACTCAACTAAGCCTTATTTGTTATTCCCCATAAAAAAACAAAATATTTATAGATGCACATATACTTGTGAGTTCTCAAGTTGAGACAAAATAGAAGTAAACAATTTGCATAGAGTTTTTCATATATTTCAGTTAAATGTAAACTTTTGGAAAAGTTAAAACTTGAATGGTATATGTTTACTGATTTTTAACTTATTTATGCATACGTTGTTGCTGCTTATAAATTAGGAATTTAAGATAACTAAAGAGTATAAACTTCCTTTTGATAAAAAAAATCATTTAAAAGATGAGGGATATAATTAGAAAATTCATGTCGAATCACTTGAAGTTCTTAAAGAGGTACTCGATGTACTTAGTTGTTTTTTCTCTACCTACTAGGTTTACTTTGGTATGCTTGATGCCCTATTGGCTGCTGAGGAGCTTCCTGAAGAGTACAGGGAACGCTGTCAGGTACTTTTTTGTGTGTCTTGCATTTTACTCTTCACCTAGTTCCTTTCCGAAGCTAATGTGGATTTTATGAAAAAAAAAAAACCATTTTGGCATCGTTGACGAGCAAAGAATTTGTAAGATGATTGTCTGTTAAGCCTGTTATGTAATGACAAAATGCAGGAGGTTCTCTGCAATGACTGTGATCGGAAGGGCTCTTCACGCTTCCACTGGTTGTACCACAAATGTGGATTTTGTGGCTCTTACAATACCCGGGTTATCAAGTCTGAGACGACAAACTCCAGCTGCTCTTAGCGTGCTTCTTTTGATGGGAGGTTGATAGTTTGTAAATACTTTATAGCAAAATAGGAATCCAAATTTTGCCATGACTAGGAGCCCTCTTATTTTTTGGTCGTATATATTATGCAAACGCATGACGAATTTAGTGACCGCTTCATTATTATAAACAGAAGCTCCTAAGCGGTTCTATAGCAATTATGTACAGATCAAGTTTCTTCGTAACTTTTTATTTCTACAAGGGGTTTTGTTGCAGCCCATATTCATTTCTTTATTCTTATCGACTTCATTAAACTGCACCTTGACTTCACTGCGATCGCGCTGAGTAATTTATCTCCAAATTCCCAGATACTGGCTAGAGGTGGCTTCTGACTCATGTGAGTTAATCATATGCAACCTAAAATGATATTCTCACGAGAGTAATATTCCTACCTTTTTGTTCTGTTCTATTTTCTGATATATCATGGACTCCCACTGTGTGGTAATCTAACAACTTAGAAATGTTAGAATTGAAAAAAAAAAAAAAAAGTAGGTGTAGGCGCCAGTGGTCAAGTTGAATCTCAAATACTCGATCAGAAATTGTATGCAATTTATAGCTTTTTTAAAAATTATTATAAATAATAAATAGGGTTCCCAAGAGTTATGTGCTAATGGCAACTTTCACTTGTGTAATACTTTGTTTTTTTTTTTTCTTTATTTGTTTAATTATAAATTTGAATTTAAGCTTCTTCTTACGAGCTATATAATAAACAATAAGTTTCAGAAAATAAAGCTTTTATGACGTAATGGTGAAATCATGTGATTTTCATATAATGAGTTATGAAAACAAAAAATAGTTGTTATGTAGACTTAATCATTTTACATGGTGTTGTTTTCTAAATAATAAATTCTCAAAGACGTTAAGGAATGTTTTATTTAGATATTTACTAAATAATGATAATCATCATAAATTAAAAAAAAGATAAACTTTATTTTCAAAAATAATACCAGCTTTTAGTGTTTAATTGTGAATCAGTGCATGATGTAATTAATCAGTCATGAAACCAGATATATATATATATATATAGTTGACCCCGTATGCAGTCAACTTTCCCTTGTATTTTTTTAGGCGTAAACTTTTTTTTTTTTGAAAAATTTTAGTTCAACAAATTAATTTTACTTATAAGATCCCCCAATTTTTTGAACTCTATCAATTTTGGGTGGATTTGTTTAAACTTTTTGTTTTAGAAAACACTTATTTTAATTATTAGTTCATTAGTTTTAAACTAATAATAAAAAATAATCTATTGATAATTTTTGAAAAAAAAAAAATTAATGGTGATGTCCTGATTTTAGTTGATATCTTCTGGCTAGGACTATAAGTAATGGATTGCAAAAGAAAACCTTCGAGCCATGTCAAAACCCCATCCTTCAAGTTTGTGTTTTAGTTTCCAATGTAATTTTACATCACAATATCTGAATTTCTCTATGCTAAACTTTATCGACTAAAAGTGGAAGAAAAAGTTAGAGTACAAATTGAACTTTTTTTTTTTTTTTTTTTTTTTTTTTTTTTTTTGCTTCCTTGTTCAAAGCATATTTTTATGCTGAAAATATTTGTAAAAAAAATTAAAAACGGTAGTTGTATAGAGACTACACGTATGAGAGACACAGTGAAATGCATTATATGTAGACATTTAATTATGCTTTTTGTCTCTCTACAACTCTATTGCATATTTCCTCTTTTGTTTCTTGTAGTTTTGTTGTCTCCCTAATGACAGCTATACAGAAATACAAAATTCTTCTGATTCAATATTCATCTTATGCAGGCCAGATCTAAGAATGGAATTGTTCAGCCAAGAATATTCATCCTTTAGTTTTCCTAAATTTTCAACATTTTGAAGAACAGATCCAGTAAAATGTTCTGCTGGGGTGGACTGCAATGAAAGGGTTTATATATCTCTAACATAGCTGAATGTTTTCTGTGTGCAGTTTCTACAAACAATTACTAACCAGCTTACAAGATCAATGGAGATGAAAAGTAAATCAACAAAACCTCATTTATTGGCACACAAACATTTATTAAGGAAAATATTTCACCAAGTGCCCGTGTTCATCACGTCCATTACAGGTCACCGCAAGAATTTGTGATAGTTCGATTCAGTTTAATAATTAATATAAATTGAGTTAAACTATTCGCAGGGTTGGGAGAAGTAAACACACATAATGTAGTTACCAGTACATGATTATGGAAAATTAGTTACAAAGACCATGAATAACACAGTGTCAAAACTCACTACTCACCAAGTCAATAAATTTAATTGTCAAAACCAAAAGGTTTTGACTATAAACTTGTGTAAAGTGACGTGTTCGTGTTACTCGACCCTGAAGATTACTTGTCACAATATAATAATGGTGGATGATGTCATGATCTAAAAACACTAAATATATAAAAATTACCCAAAATCCACTTTGATTGCGCGCACAATGATATGAATCTATAAAAAAGACCCACAAAATACATGCAGTTATTGTTAAATTGTTGGTCATTCAAGAAAGAAATGTCTAGAACTTCAACAACAATAATTTCTTTTATTCAAGTAATTGTGTCACATTATATATGGTATTTTCTTTATCGATCAAACAATCTTTTTTTATGTAATTTGTGCTTTAATTATTAAAAAATATAAACAAAAACAATTTTAAAAATTGCACAGAAGGCCCTTTAGAAGTGGAGTTTTTCAAACTCGACTTTTAAACAGTTCTTTACAAAAATATAACAAAAGCTCATGAGAACTCAAATGCCCATGATTCCACTTCTCACATAAATGAGAGAAAAAAAAAAGAGTGAGATATGGTAAAACAAAACAAGGGAGTTTGACACTGAGATGAATAAATTTTCAAATGGTGTCATTTGATTAAAAAATTATCTTTCATCAATATAATCTCATGGGACTTGAGTGTGTATATTTTTGTAAAGCAATAAAAATCAGTTACCGCAATAAAAAAAAATGTTATGATAATAAAAAGGTAGTTACCAAAAAACAATGTAAGGAAAACTAAAGCAATGATCAATTAATTAGTATTTTTGATATATCAGTATATATATCCGTTAGTAATGGTAGGAAATTATAAAAAGAACAACCTTAGGAATAGAAAACTTGTAGTTTGGCAACTCCAACTCGAAGGGAACGCCACCACCATTGTTTTGTTTTTGTTTTTGTTTGATATTAATTTGCCTTCTCTGCCTCCAATATTCTGAGACAACAACTACTCGTTAAACAGAGTACGAGGTACAGGAGAAGTTGATCATCGCGCACGAGAAACACGATCATGGCTATGGACCCGGAAAGATCCAAACCTCTCCACAACTTCCCTATGCCCTGTCTCAAATGGGGTAACCAGAGATTCCTCAGGTGTGTCAAAGTCGCCGAAGATCCTAACGATATCGCCGCCGTTCGCAGGAAGCTCATACTCGATCTCAGAGTCGCCGCCGACAACCTCAAAGTTTCCATCTTCCAAGAACCCAATTCCAAATCCTGGAATTTGCGAACCCGAAGAGCCGCCTGCAAGGCACCGCATCACACCAACCAACTCAATTCCCTCACCCAAGAGATGAAGAAGAAGAAGAAGACGAAGATTGAAGAAAAAACTAAGTTTTCCGTTTCACTCTCGAAGGAGGAGGTGGAACACGATTTCTGGGCCATGCTCGGAACCAGGCCTCCCAGGAGGCCCAAGAAGAGGCCCAGAATTGTCCAGAAGAATTTGGATGTAATAATAACACAACCCCGTTGATTATCAAATATATTCATGCTTTCTTTCTCGTAATTTTGTTTAATTTGTGGCTTGGTTTTGTTTCTTTTTTGCAGTCGCTTTTTCCTGGTTTGTGGCTCTCCGAGGTTACTGCAGAATCTTACCAAGTGCCTGAAGTTCCCTAATGAGACCAATTAGGGGTGCTTCCTGACTTCTAACTTTTTCACCTTGTGATATAAATAATGGTAATTGCCAAATCAACCATGTTAATCGAATACTTGGTTTGGTTCAATAATAGTGAAGATTATGGAATTCTGCATCTGGGTATCCGAGATGTGGCAGTTTGTACATTCTAAATGTTAATATTGTCACTGCTTCTGATTAAAAATCTTTGGTTCACTTTTATTTTATGAATTTGGTAGAATCCGAATAATGTACTGGATGCAGCAGTTTTAATTGCTCAATTATTTTTTTGCTTGGAATCTATGAATGTAATATTGTCCTCTGTTAATGTGGTACTAAAAAGTGTTTATGGAATTGTGGTTCAAGGTTTACTAGTAATGACATAAAGAAGAGCAAAGTTGGCGTATTTAAATTTGCAAGGGTTGCACCAGGGACTTTAAACATCAATCTACATTTATGCTATCAGATAAAAAAATAGTGTGGTGAAAAATGATTCTTTTTCATCTATATTTTTAAAAAATGGATTGAAAGTATATGGTTTATTTGGTTGACTTGCAATAAATGTCGACTGATAAATGAATAGTGAATGCATGAAACTTCTCCATTATTGTTACTGATATCTTATCCTACTCTCTAGCATTGAAATTTACCCAGAAATATTAGTTTTTAACCATATTAAATGCATCTTCAGAGCAAGTAAAATGCATCTTCAATGGCTGGATATTCCTATTAGGAAAGCTATGGAGTCTTGGTCATTATTGAGGTGAACTGAGGTAGTCTTTCCTTTGGGGGCAAGATCAATTTCCCTAAAAGGGAACAAGTAAAATTTGTATATGCTGTTTAGAGGGTGTATAGTGTGTGAAATTCATTCAGTGTACCTGCTGTAATTATTGTCATTCAAGAACAGTAAGAAAGCATATTTTACTTTTTCTTCTATTCTCGACTCTGGCTAATTTATTTCTAACTGTTAAGTGCATCTGTTACTGGAGAATAACCCAACCAATATCTGAAGCAAAAGTTTTTCACATAAGAAATGGTAGCCTTGTGTGCATGTGAGAAAATAGTAGTAAGTAGTTAAGGATTCTCACACCTTAAACCTGTTCAGTGTCTCTGATCCTCTGGCTCATGTCAACACAGAAGCTATTATACAAATTGAAGTTGCATGTATATATTAGGAATGTGATAGTTTTTGGAATTATCTGCTGTCATTTGCATGGGAAACTCATACATTACATAGATTGGTATTGTGATTAACAAGTAGAGAAGAGGCTTGGACATTGAGGGTGTGCTTTCTAGTAGTGATAATGGAATAAGAGAAAAATGATAATGTAATTAGATTCATCAATATGTCTCATTACTGTTTTAACTCTTATTTAGTGGCTCAAGTTTAGCTACTAATCAGAGCTATATTCTGAAGCACTCTTTCATGTCACAAAGATCTTAAGTAACTCCTCTGCCATATAAAGTATTTATTTTTAACACCATTTTTAGTTTGCACTACTTTTAGACTATTGGTACAGCTGACAGGGACGGTTTTTTATGAGCAAGAACTGAACAAACAAAGCCTACGTTTTTTTTTTCTTTCTTTATTTGGTCATAAGCTATAAAGCCCAAAATTCTCCAAAACTGATAAAGGGCTGGTATAGTACCATAACCTATTCTAATAGATGTAGATATTCTTGGATATGAATTTGAGCAGTATCATTCATTTTCTGTTATATATTTTTAAAATTTTGTTGATCGATGAGTTTGAGATATGGTTTTACTTTGAATAGAATTAAAATTACATATGATTCTGCTTTTCCTTCTCCATCTTTAAAGCTAAAAAATAAATACTTAATTATATAAACTCAAACTTTCTTTCATATAGAATAATTTTTTTTTTTTTTTTTTTGTGACAGTCCAACACAGATTAAGAAAAATATTGTTAATTCTTGAGAAGGGAAATATATGGGTAAGGAAAAGGGGTGAAACATTCTCCTCGTCACATAATCCTAATCCTAGTTATTATATTTCTTATTCTCATATCTTTTGAAATTTTCACATCATGTCAATATTTTTTCTTCCTTGGTTAGATGTTCAGATAACTGATATAATTAATTTACTTATTTTTTTAAAAAAAAATCAAGCCATTAAACTTATCTATAAGAAATTATTTTATCAATTTAAATATTAAGATGTCTTAAAGTTAAAAATTTCCAATGTGTGTATTTCAATATATAGCTATCATAAAAAAATTCTATCAATCTTCTTTTTAGCATTTTTAACCTATTGAAGGGAATTGCGCAATATATTGGAGCCAAAGATTTTAGGGTTATAATTGGTGGAGAAAATCTAATCTAATTTCAAGCAAAGAACATAGCATAGGTCACAATCACCATTAATGCGTGTAAAGATAAAAGACACAATCCCATCCAATTAATTGTAGTGATGTCCTTTCAATGTCTTTCTGGAATTTTCTATTTTTTTCGTGAAGTTCATTTGGTGGAGAAGACCACCACGTAGACACAACACATTCTTTGGTAAAGAAAAAAAAAGAAAAAGAAAAACAAACACTAAGCACATCTAATTGTAATAAAGAAACATGAATACATACAAATTTGTGATCAGAAAAATAATTTTCATTGAAGTCCATCAGGATTCTAATCTATAGCGCAAGATGTTTATTTCATATCATTTTTATTTATTCTAACTAAATCAATTTAAAACATGCAAGTTTATTTAAGTATATAATACTAACAAATTCAAAGCCCTCAAACTTTATCCTACTCTTCTTTTCTTCTCTTTCTTTTTCACTGTCCATTTTCTTTTTCATTTATGTAATTTTATTAGTTTGCAAGAATAAACTATCCATGATCCAATGACCCGATTCAGAAAACCTAACTTTAAACGTCCCATTTTGTTTTGGTAGTAAAATTTGGAGTATAACCTATTTATATATGTTTAAATGAGCTTCTTGATAAATATTTAGAGAAAAATTTCTAATGAATCAAAATTAATTTATGTATAAAATAAAAAACAAATGCGCCTATACGTCGCATATTCGACGTTGTATTTTAAAAAGATCACTTATGCTGGATAATTAACTATTGAGAACAGAATTCCAAGTTTTACATAAAGAAGGCAAAAGAATAAATAAATCAAGAATTAAAAGGTCCAGTTGAAATTTTTAATAAAATGATGACATCAATTATGTTTTTGAGAAAGAGCCCATGCATGAGGCATAAAGTTCTTTTTAATGAATCACTGCATTGATAGTGCATGTGTATAACAAAGCATTACTGGCTCATCGTTTTATAATTTCTACATGATTCCTGTTACGTTTTATTGTCTTGTGTGAATAATCTTTTAGCTTTTTTTTATATGTTCCAAGCTAGTGTTCATGGAAAATATTTGGTGATCTATAAAATTTGTACTTAAAAATGATTTGATTGAATACAATTACTTTTATACGTGAAAATCATAATATTCGATTTTGCATTGCTTGGTTATATACTTATTATCAACATTGAGGATGATTCTGATAAAACAAACAATTTTTTTAAGTTTGTACGTTTATTTTGGTAACTTTCTAAGTTTGTAAACTTATATTTTGACAAAACAGTGATATAAGTACATACATTAAGATGTAAGCTTAAGCTCCAACGATTGTATTTAATATATAAAAGTTTCTCATATAAAAAGGACAGAAAATTCTAAGTGATTTTACATAAATTTATTGTGGTGCGTCCAATATTTTGTGTAAATCTTTTACATTTTAGATCATAAGATTGTCTCTTAAACAACTTATAGATAATAATTTTTTTTTTTTTTCGTAAAACATTCATTGTGTGTGATATATTGTATAAAGAACATTTATAGATATATTCTCTCATAAACGATTTTACATAAAAAAAAAATTATTGTACTTCGACGAAGTATTTAGAAAAGAAAAAAGTGATTTATAATCTTAAAAGATACTATTTTTTTCTCAAGGAGAAATAAATGTATAAATAAGAGTGGTTTTGTATATTATGTAACTTGATATAATACTTATTATATCAAGTTTGACAGTGAGTTAATCTTCTCATTAAAAGAATTTTTTAAAAAATACATCATTATGACTTAGTCACATTAAGCTCTAAGAAAAGTTACAATAATATCTTACTCCTTTATTAGAAAGAGAGAGTATATTGTTTAAGAGAAGTGTAATTATAATTAAGATATGATTAGACACTTTAAACATTGTGGAATATAAAAGTATAAAGTTAAGAGATTATTAGAAATTTTATAATTCTTAACTAATTAATGTGAGTTACATATTATATTATAACATTTATAATTACTATTATAAACTAATATGAGTAGTTTAATTTAATGATGAGTTTATTAGATCGCTAAAGAATTGATAAGATCGAGCTTAATAAACAAATATTAATTTGATCAATTAAAAGACAAACTAAAATAGATTAAAAAAATATAATGCATGATTAAGTTCTCCATTACACTAAATTAAGAAATTTGGTTCTCTTCCTCCCATTGGTTGGAAGAGAAAACGAAGTTCCATTAGAAAAACGATGACTTAGTTAATATAAATTATCATTACAAATTTTGGGATCTTATAAATATTTTTATATAGTCTACAAATTTAAATATTCTTCTCTCACTTATGTAGATAACAGGAAGTAAAGTATTTTATTCCTTATTTAGACTTTACAAGATTAACTTAATATATCAATACATTGCACCTTAACTAACTTATTGATCACTGTTGTGAAACAATATTAATTGAAAAAAAGTTGAAACTCTAATCTAGTGTCTTAGCTGTTTGGCAGCATATCCTAGCATCTGTAACAGGAATTTTACAGTTTATGTGACACGAATGCAGGTTGTCTAGTAAATAACACATAATTTGGAGGATTCAACATGTTTCCAAATTAAAGCATGGTTCCATGATTAGCTGAGTTAGTAGCTAATGAAGACTCTGACAACAAAACTTTCCAAAAGTAAAAGTTTCACCAAGAATTTGCTTGTCATGAAACTGCCACAACTTGATGTTGTGTCTTGTGTTTTGCAATTAAAGACAAAATGTTAGTTGAACAAAACAGCATTTCTGATAAATAAACAAATGGTAATCTGAGCAAGCACTAGCCACAAAAGCCTCCATTTATTATAGCAAATGAACCATCACAGAAAACAAGATGAGACAAAGGATTAAAGATGGACAGATTCCTATTGTGCTGTCTCCCATGTAACCCTTTTAACTGCATGCTCATCATACATTTTTTTATCTCTCCAAATCATTAGCTTGGCTTATATATATAATCAACTTCATTTATGCTAATAAGCATAACTATATGAGTTAATATGAACAAATCACTTTTTGCTTTTCTTGGCCCTCCCAACACGTAAAAAAGAACCCAACCCAAAGAGACTATTACTTGCTTTAGAAATGCAAGGAGTTGGTAGGTTCAAAACAGGACTAATCCAAAGACCATTGGCATAAGACCCACCATAACTCTTACCAGAACGAGACCTTTGCACAGGATACAAATTTAACGTTGAAGAACTTGAAGATGTCAGTGGCTTGGCAGCTGAATGCTGCCTGCTTGAACTCACTCTCTTTGGAAGTGGCACTGAACCAGTTGAATTGCTCCTTGACAAAGGAGGTGAATAAGACATGAAGCTTTTCTTCGTGTCACAACTAAGACTTTTGCTTCTACTGAACCCCCAGAAAGAAGTGGAGCGAGTTTTCTTATCACAACAACCAGCATTCACGGCTAAAACTTCTCTAGTGCTCTCTTTCTTAGGGGAACATGGAAGTGGAGGAAGTCTCATGTACGGAGCTTCCCCATAAAGGGTGTGTTTCCGAGTAGTGTTTCTCTTTTGTTGCATCTGAACGGGAAGTATCACCCCATTAGAGAAAAGTTCATCAGCTGAAGAAGATTCAAACTCAAGGCTTCTTCTGCCAGTGCTGAACTCAAAGTCATGATTTGACCCCAGAAGCATGGTGTCTTTGCGTGACACATCTTGTTTCTTTGGTAGCTCAGAGACATCATGGGAAAAAGAAAAACGAGGTGGAACTATTTCAGAACACATGATCACACTGTTGTTTGTTGTTGAAGTGTGAAACACAACAAAAACAAAAGCCAAGGTGGACTTCCAAAGTGAGTGAGGAGAGAAAAGTAAGGAAAAGAGAAGAATTCAAACATGAAAAGCAAAAGAAAGGGAGAGAGATATAAGGGTTGGAATTTGAAAATATGGGGTTACTTTTGATTTACAAGTCAGAAGCACACGGAAACAGAAGGCATCCAGATACAGTGTACAAAAGGAAGAGCGTGCGTGAGCATTTTTGTTTTCAAGGGATAGAGATATTGTGTGAAAATTGGAAGATCAAAGGAGATTCAATGTTCTTCTCTGAAAATGAGGCACAAGGGATTTTTTTTGTGTATCATTGTTGGTTAATAGAAACAAAAGAGGAAGACAGAGAAAATGACTTAAAAAAAGAGAAAACGTTGTGTGTGACAGTTTTGAAATTGTAAAAGAGTGAAGGCTAAAGGTATGTGGCTGAAACCAAGATCTAATTCTGCTGAATTGAAGGAATAATGTTTGGAGTTTTGGTCTGCAAAATAGGAGCCAGCAACACTTGCTCCATATATAAGATGCAGACTTTGGTTGTTCTTATCTCAAACCATTGATCAAGTCCCATATTCTTTTCCACCGTCATGTTTTTTGTATATAATTTTAAGGTGGGAGGAACGTTGTCTCTTCTACAAACATAAAGTGTAAACAATCACAATTTATTATAAGTTTGAAAAAAATCATTTAGAAGATGAACCAATCTCAAATGAACATTTATAAATTAGGTTGCTCTAGGTGTGTAATTATCTCTTGTTCTTTTATACTCATTTGAATAATCACATTACACGTGGATGGACCATATTGCAATCTTTATGGGTTAATCTCCCCATAATTTATAACACACTAAATACGTTTCCTTAATTTTTAATTAAGAAGAAAGAATCTTCACCCAACCATTAAGAATCGCAATTTGTCTTTTTTAGCAATATTTGTTGATTGAATTTTTGTTTTATTAGTAAGAGTCGAATTTGAATTTTTTATTTGTAAGATTCAAAGTTAATTTCACTCTAAGCTAATCATGTTATCTGTTATCGTTAGACAAAATAATAATTATAGCATTATATGACAAAAAAGAGTAACACATGCACGATTAATCGAAGCATAGTCAAATCAGAGTTTCTGTAGACTGAGAAAATTGAAAAGGAGAAAAAGAAGTTTGGTTACTTTAATATCTTTGAAAATTGAAAGGTCGATTTTTCTATAATCGCGTTATTAAAAAAATGAAGGTGACGAAATGAAAGCACGTTGTACCTGCCAACGTTAAGGGTGTCTCTAATAATAATAAATAAATAAAATTTAATATTAAAATATTAAATAATAATAAATAAATTATCAATGCCAAATATAATTATTCTTAAAATTTATCCAATTCTTTTTAAAAAAAATATTTTACAAATTATTTTCTAAATATACAAAATCATACACAAAATCATTTTTTTTTCACTCTTCACTTTTGTTCTCTTCCACAGCTGTCAACATATATTTTTTTCTTTAAACAATTACAGTTTTCATTTTGTTTCTCTTTCTTTTTCTTTATTTCATTTTCTTTCTCTTTATTTTATTTTCACCGGAAAATGCAAGGTGAAGAAGAAGTGTTATTCATTTATGTAGTTACATTACACACCATTTTCCAAACATAAAAAGACTTGTTAAAATATAATATATTGTAAAGAAGTGGTTACGGTGGTACGCAGCAATGTGCTATAAAAACTTAGTCAAATTAATTGATGATACTGACTCAATGTTTCTTTACTACCCAACATTACTTGTATGACACCACCATCTTCAGACTTTTCATCCTTGCGAATGCAAATATTCACACCTTCCTTCTAATATCAAAATTCAAATTTTACTGAAATCATTTTCATAATAAATTGTTTTTCAAAAAGAGTAAAAATTGGAAACAATTGAATAAAAGGAGAAGTGAGGTTTTGAGGCATGTGAGTAATCTCTGGGTCCTGCATGGAACCCACTTAGGAACTGTTTGAAGGAGCCCACAGAGCATCTATGAAGCCTGAATTGGTCATAACAGAAGCCCTTGTTTGGGGCAGGAAAAGATGTAACCAAAATCATAAATGACGTACACTTTGTTCGTCCAAACAAATGCTATTTGCATATAACAATGTATTCAATAATTTGTACACTGTATTTTGATATCCCTAGTTGAGTGTGACTCATCTTCGTTTGATTAATAAATGATATTGCTTGAGTGGGCCCAAAGAGAAAGTAAAATGTCACAACTGCACCAATTATATAGCTGCTGCTGATGTGCCTCTTCATCTGTCAACAAATCAAAAGCTCCACTGCTACTATTTCATCATATTAGTCAAGTTTATCATAAAAATAAATAAATTCATGTTTTTGAATGGTGAATGGTTTTTCAAATTACAATGAATTGGAACAGTTGGGGAGAAGAAAGTGGTAAGATGAAGAAGGTGAAAGATGGGAAGCACTCAAATTTTGACTTTTGTGCTTAAGTCCTCTTAGTTTTAAGTTTTGCTGGTTTTAGTCTTAACAGAGTGTTGTTCTGTTAAGACAGTTAGCTTTCTTTTTTCTGTCGTTATATAGTTTCCTTAATTCACTCTTGCAGTAGTGTATTTTTCTGTAACACAATATCAATGATATGATTTCTTTGTATTTGCGTGTTCATCTTCTATATGCATACCTCAATTGTTCATATGTTCTACTAAATTGGCATCTTCTATATCGTTATCAGTCACACACATGGAGAGAGTGGGAATGAAACACAAATCAAGCACTCTTCGTTAGCACAATCTGATAGCCCACTAACACGTAACATCAAAATTTTAGATGGAAGATAATATCATAATCTCTTATACAAATAACTTATTGATGTTAAATTTTCAATGTGTTGTTCCTATAAAATTTTCAATACTTCTTTATTCTGTCTATGTTATTAAGTTCTTAATTAGAAAAAAAAATATACTTTCAATGTCAGTTATAATTTTTTTACTCAAGACCAAGAGTTGGATCCAACAATTTATAAGATCTTCATGATAAATGCAGTCCTTTGCATTGGAAATTCTACACAATTTAAAACATCAGTACATAGATAGAGTAGTCTTTTGAGGCTTAATAATGGAGACAGATTTAAGGTAGTAGTTCTTAATAATGGCTGCCTCATTCAGAACTGCTACCTAATTCTAAACCACTGGTAGATGTTGATGTCACCAAGTTTGGAAATTGCAGTTAGATGCAGCTGATACAGAAGTGAAGACCCCTTGGACACCCTTTTCTAAGTTTTATGTTTCCACACAAAGACACTACCAAATACATCAAATTAAATTTTGGATTTCACATTCTAGATCCTTTGTTCTGAAATATTTTTCTTTTTCCGAATTTAATATATTCTAAATTGTATTTTCTAGAAAATGTACAGATTTTTAAAATGTTATTTTTGTTATTCTATAATAATAAGTGTGAGAAGAAATTATACAAGTGTGAAAAGAAATCAGGAAGGTGCAAGAATCAACTGTCAATTAGTTATCAAATAATTTGATCTACACAAATGGAAGATAAAATCTTGCAATTACTAGGAGAGTGTTGAAAACTTATTCAGTATATTTTATTTTCAGTTAAGATTATTTAATATGAAAAAAATAAGTGTAATATCTGATATTGCTAGAGAAGCGAATGTAATCTACTACACACAAACAGACGCAGCACTTGAAAGCTGAGGCTCTATAGTTGATTCACCCTATATATTAGAGTGACTAGGTACATTTGATTGATGCCGATATAATACAGTGTGAGAGGTAACAGTCACAAATATCCTAAATGCAATACAGAACAAAATAATGACGGCACAGGCATCCGTTGGTGAATATGTCCAATCTTTTTACAGACACATGCAGACATGACATGCATTATGATGTCCAGGACTGGTTCAATGGTAAAACCTACAAATCTTGTGAAGTTACGGTAATATGAACAATTAGATGGCTATTGTAGTTTACATATCAAGAAAAACAAACTCCTTGTCATCGAAGATCAATGACATCAAATTTTAAATCTGGGTTCATGTAAACATCTGTGCATGTATCGTAAATGGGGCCACCATCTGGAGGCTGATTATGTGAATGAAAGCCACGTTGCTGGCATTGTCTTATGACCGACATTCCACCAGGGGTTGTCAACCGAAAAATGCCATGGGTTCTGTACATGTAAATAAATAAGAGTCATTTCAAAATAGACAATCTTTCAGCCACCAAATTCAGTACCTTTTTAACATGTAAATCTGAATAGATTCCAGCTAATTCCTTTTAGTAGGGGCAAGAATAGTAAACAGCTGACATACGAGAAGCACAGCCAAGAGGGAAGCCATCATATTACTGTTTCATTTTTATCTTTTTATATATTTTTCTTAGCAGCTAAAGTGGAAAAGGGCTTTAAGAATTATTTATCATCACAAAGTACCGACCAAATTCAAAGGCTATGATAGTGAGTGATAGCCATTAAAAGGACGAGAAAAATGTAGGAGTGGAAAAAATGAGAATGTTAAAACGTATGCTTGATTACACAAGTCATTATACAAATTGATTATATACATGAAGAGATTGGTGTAACACCAATGGAGGAAAATACTACAAAGAATCAATTAAGGTGGTTTGGCCACGTATAAAGAGGGCCCCAGCGAGGAGAATAGAGTATATAGTATGACTTTAAGTCCTGTGAAGAGGAAAAGAAAGGAAACCAAGAAGAACTTCGGAAAAAGTTGCCAAGAAGAATCATCAGGTACATAACATCTTTGAAACTTTGAGCCTTATTTCCGAATAAGGATTTTATTGGAAAGATTAAACTAGTCATTTGGTCACTGTAGGTGACATTCATTTAGGAATCAACCCCTTAATGAAAAAAAAAAAAAAAAACTATAGCCCTATAAAGGGACAAAAAGCTTATATTTTATGCAAGTAAAACTTAAGAAACATAGTAACAACAAAGGACCAATATATACCAATGCGGCATATATGGACCAAACTTAAGGGTTTTAATTTATTTATGGAGAGGCTACTCCCTAAATGAGTGTCATCTGTAAGACCAAATGATTAGGTCAAACTATTGAAAAGAAAAAATTAGAATTATGCAAAAGTTGAGTTATATAAACATCTCCCTATGAGATTGCAGATCACTTAACAATGAGAGATCCTAGGATGTGAAGCCAAGTCATGCAGTTTTTATGGATAAAAGATAAACTTCCTAGTACAAATAGGATTACTCTTAACTGCCAAGGCATTATGCTTGGTAGTTATATATCAAATTTAGTCTCAAACTTAATTTTTAATTGGATATGCTCTCTTTGCCCTTTTCCCTCATCACGACAGACATTTTGAGACACGATGTTACCTTGAACTGTCTGTTGGTGCCATAACTATTGCAACAGCTTCTGGCAGCATAACCTATAGAGACAAGCATTTGCATAAGATACAAAGAAAAAATATAAAGAAAACAACAGAAAAATAAAATGTACCCAGCTTGATTAGTAATTAAAAGCACAACAAATGTGTGTGAGACACAGGCTTCTAGAGCACTACAAACAGTCCCGTGTTTAACAGAAACCATATAGAAGAATAAATTTTAGCAAAATCACCAAATTTCTAAGAGATCGATATCAAAACAAGGTGCGCTAGAAACATATTTTTCAGGTATATTGTAAATTATTCACTGTATAAGAAATTATACATTTATACTCAAATATATGTTTGATACAAAAGATGTAAAACTGAATCTAGAATGAGTAGTTGCAAGTCTTCACGTATAAAATTCTGCAGGAAATTTAATATGGGTAGCATAAAAACCATATCCATTTGTAGATCTCTCTTTTTCTATCATTTCCCCATTGCAAATAGCATAAATATATTTCAAAGACTAAGCCGAACAAAATAACAATCTCAACTAAAATTTACGAAACCTCTCTTGAACTCACCTGATACGAGTAATGGGTGTGTACATCAATTGATGACATGAAACAAGATTGTGTGGGATGTGTCTGGCAATGCAGAATTATATATATCAGTGTTGCAACATGGGAAGTCAAGCAAATTAAATTATGCGATGAATATGTATAGAAAACTGAACTCACGTGGATCCACCCAAGGGGGAAAAGAGATTGCTTATCCTGTACTTCAAATATCTCCTCTTCATTTGTAGCTTGGCACTGCTCCAAATGTAACAAATTTAAAACAAAAGAATTGTAAAAGATATTACTCAAAAGAATTGAGATGAATATTTCTTACAGAACTAGACGTTGCCTCCTGCTTTGGGATTATTAGAGCGGTAATATAAAATTTTCTGTTTTTCTGCAGATCAGATGTATTAGGCAAAATATCAATAAATATCTAACAATTTCAGCTAGCAGGTAGACCAAAGTTAAAATCAATCACATTGGTGAAAATATTACAAAACCCAGTATAGAAAAATATGTTGTGTACTGTGGCAATTTCATGGCCAAACACGCATGACTAAAAGACAAAGTCCACAAATTGTTGTTGCTATGGACATAACACGAAATTATAACACTAGTTTAAATTTCTTTTTGGTTGCTGGGAATCCAACAATAGATTAATGTGTTTCTAAGATGGTAAATGAACAGCTTTCAAAGCAAATGGAAAATAATATGGAGTTGATAGGTCCCAAACTAATCTTGGATCTATCCTCCTTGCTTGTTGCTTAAAGTCCCAAAAAGTATGTGAAAGTCACTTACAAGCAAACCTGCAAGAATACCACAAGTCTCTAAATTTTTGTCAGTGTTTGACTTGGCTAGCTTCATAAAACTCTTCATCATAGAAGTTGACTGCATATAGAAACAAATGTCAGGAAAATAGGGAATATACTACAACTGAACATAAGTTATTCCTCCCCAGAAATGTACCTAAAAAAAGTGTTGAGAAAGAGAGAAAATGGCATGTGCTGAATTCAGTGTTAAATTACATCACAGCTTATATTTACATTAGGGGTCATAAATACAAGAACGTATAGTTTCTCTTGACATAATTACATAACATGTAATCCACCCTATTTACAATATTATTATAATTACATCTTTCTAACACTCCCCCTTATGTTGAAGAATATAATCCATGTATCAAGAGCTAATTGAGGACTTGGTGAAAACATCCACCAGTTGATCATTTGAATTGACAAAGCTAGTGGTGATTCTCCCAACAAGATCTTCTCTTTAATAAAATGATACCTCTTACGATGTATAATATATAGCAAGGATTTTTGCTAAGAATCGAGGAAAACATCCCAATCATGAGATAAAAAGCCATAAGAATAGCAAAAAATGATGAGGAACATTACCATGAAACAAAAAGCATCCAAATTGTTTTGATTAGGTGTATGTTTTTACATTAAGCAGCCTCATATTGCTCAGGAGTATGAGCACAAGGTGTTTGAAGAAGAATATCATATGAAGACATAAAATATTGAAATTGTTGAGATCCATTTCATAGACATTAAAACTTCGTAGAGAGTGTAAAAGGGAACACCAAATTGAGACTTGATTGTATATATAAAAAAAGGATAAAGAAAACAACTCACAATGATCTTTCATAAAGAATAATCATCCATAAAATTGACAATATTTTGACCCGTGTCAAGATATAACTACAATCCTAAACACCAAAATGAACTAAAGTAAAAGATGTAGCATGACATAAGACAGCAACAGTGGTGGCTAGAAACCACAATCGGGTAATAGAGATTCGGGGAGATAGGGCCAAAAACTAGGGTGGGTCCACAAGGCAAGCACGGGTTATGGTTACTGAGTGATAAATTCCGTGCGTTTAAAAGTGGAACATACATTTATATTAGGGCATAAATATAAGAATAAATAAAAATAAGTATGGGAAGATAGTTAGTCTAAGTAGCATAATTAGATAACATATAACCTTCCCTATTACAATTGCATTGGAAAACAAGAAGAAAGCGTCAAAGAATGTTATTAGTTCTTACAATGTGTAGTTCCAGAGGAGACTCAGCACGAACAATACTATCTGACGTCGGAATTTCTGTCTTACATCCTTCCTCAATAACATGAGGTGACACTGCTGGAATCAAATCTTGTACTTCAGCAAGTACAGGTGGAGGAGAAGGCTGTCTGATAACTTCTATTTGAGTAGGGATTTCTGTTGCTTCAAAAGAGATAAGAGAAGGAGCTTCATCAGCATGCTTTTCCTGGAAGTTGTCACTCTGGGTAAGCAGTGATTCTAAATCCGATTTATGTTGTGCTGATATGCTATTATCTTTATCACTCAGAGATCCATCTTCCAAGGGTTGCCGAAGGCTGTTTGTGCTGGCAGAGAATCCAACAGGATGGATTTAGTTCATATAAAAAGTAAATAGATAAACAAGCTCAAGGTGCATCATGGGCAAAAACATTTCTTTTATGATCCGGAGATGGGCTCAAAGTAGGCCTTACATGATCAAGTGGAAGGGGGGTAAGGGAATGGGAGAAAGGGTGATGTAACACTGCTTAACCAACTGAACTAAGTCAACTGATAACTTGAGAAGCATTTCACTAATCATCAAATCAAACCCTTTTTTTGAATAAATTATTTAAATAAAGTACCATTATTTAGAAAGGCCAACAACATAAAAAAGACTGCAGAAACTTAAAATAGGCCATAACCTTGGAATTTCAACTGGAGACAAATCTATGATGGTTGGATATCTGACCTACATCCAGATGGAACATTCAGAATGATCTTTGAACAGAATTGAAAAAGAGATAAATTCTAAGCATACCCCTTTATCACTTGCAGGTGGTTGCCACTGCCCATTCAACCCATTGGGACCTAGAATAGAATGTCTGGAGAGAGTTTCCTCCTTTGGACGTATGAGACTTAGAGATCTACAGAAAGCAAGCATAATCAAAAGGGTGGTTATCAAACAAAACAAAATCATCTAGCAGTATCCACTTTCATATGCAAAGTCTAGTATGACAATGAAAGTAACTAAACAGATTATAAAACTTCCACATAACTTCATGCATGCAGAGAAACGGTACACTTTTATGCAGTACTGCTCACCGTCAGGAGGCAAAACATACACGGAGGAGAAGTCCAAAAGTTCAATACTTACAGTTTCCTCATATTTTCTTCCACAGGCCTTACGCTAGAAAACTGCTGGCCCCTGGATCCTTGGTAAGCAATCTCTCTGGTAGTTGGTACAATTGCCTGGTCACATACAACAGCACATGGATACAAAAAATTCTTTGAAAGGGGAGTTGGGGAGCATACAAATAGCCAAAAGGCATTCAACAAAAAGAATAGATGTAATTGTGAGGAATGATTGTCATTGATAAGCTACAGCCTTCAAAGCAAAATTATCAGGAAAATTTTACCTTTGTTTGATCATAACTAGCCAAAGTTTGCTTTTTCACTGGAGAAACCATCAAATTATTTGAATGACGTTTTTCCAGCCCATTGTGTTTGTGGTGGTGGTATTCTCGCCTGCTGTTAAACTCATTGATCTTCTGTTGCACCTTTGGTTTCAATTTCTCCAGCTCAATCACAGAATTTAACAATTTCTATAACAAGAACCTTAAAATTAAATTACATCTAAGAATGCGCAACAATTTGTAGTTCGAAGACAAGATGAAAGCTAACCTTTCTCAAAATTTCTTTCTTGCTTTGTGGAGATGATTTATAATCTCGGTGACGTGGTATTGTCTCAGAGACCAAACTAACACCAACCAAGGGCAAAGACACTCGAGTCAGTTTGATGACAAAGACAAGAAATAGAATATAATATTCTCCAACTACTCTCCAAATGATCGGAAGACAGTACAAGTCATTTATGAGTCAAATAATATACGGGGACATCTAGTATTACCTAGAAAATCTTAGGAGCATGACGTATAGATCGACAATATTTTTTTCAGCACGAAAGATATCAGCCTGCAATATCAAAACTAAAGAGCTGAGAGTTCATGCAAAGCAAGTATTGAAAAAATTATCGTAAAAAAGAAAACATTACCACATTAATGTTTCCAGATATTGAAAGGTATTAAAGCAAGACAATTCGGAAATGTCAGTACAAGCAATTAGCACTAGAAGAAAAAATATGTATAGTCAAAGACTGAAACTATTACTTGCTATGCTGCATATATAACATACCGAACATAATAGCATAATAGTTGGATAGTGAAATCCATACATGCAACATTAAGATCCTAACTTACTATCTAACACTTCTATATTAATATCAATTAAAAAAGGGTAAATGCTAAAATTTTCAATTTGTCCATTTTTTTGCGAAGGCGAGTACTTGCACAACAATAAAGTTGTCCTTTGTTTGTGACCAGATGGTCCCGGATTTGAATCCGAAAACAACCTCTTTGCATAAAATGAAGGGGAAGATAGTGTACAGTGATACTCTCCGTAATCTTCGTTCAAAAATGAGCCTGGGGTATGTTAGTTTCTCCAACAAACAGTGTTTATCAGCTTAGCAGCACACATGCTACATCACAATGCATATTGGGTAGTTAGTTGTAACTCTAGGCATTAACTAGTAAGAGTGTAGGCTTAAATCTATTAGTTCTATGCTTCTCTTGTAACTTTCTATATCCCTCTCTATCTTATAAATGCAAGTTAAACCTTTTGTATAAAAAAACCTTTTCAGTCAAGTAAATCAATAATAACAATGAGCTTCTACCGCTAAAACCCCTCTCCTCTGATTCGGGCTCTACGATTTGCGGCCACATCTAGTTAGTTTCACTTTTATCACCTCACTAGAAACAAATAACAGCAAAAACATGATGTTGAGTGTCATTAATATAACCTAACATTCTTATAAATTTAAATGTAATAATATATCATAAATGAGAATTCAAAATAAGGCGGTGAAAATTGCAATATCTCAGGGAACCCTATCTTTGCCTCGTCCTATTCCCGTATATTCTTACAAAAGCAAATAAAATGCTACCAAATTTGTTGGTGTTCACATCGTACGCAGTATAAAGAAGAAGCACCTGTTTGAGGATATTATCGGCGATCCTGTAGTAGAATCGAAGAGCAAGTCGATTATCAACATCGATTTTCTGCGTACTGGCAGCGATATTGATGGTCTCCGAAGAACACATGTTTTTCTTCCGCAGAATATGAATTGAATATGTGACTTCTGATGCTGTGCGTTTCACTGTGGACGCAGCTCCACTCTCAATTTAGCTTCTCCGAGTCCTCGTCGTCAATGGCGTCTTCGGAGCACAAAAGAGAACAGAGGATGCCATGTCATTTTAGTTTCTTGCGAGGGCAAAATGGTAATTACATGTTAGTATTCGCTTTTTCTTCTAAGGTTCGTTTGATTAGATTACCTCACACTAACCTCGTTTTTATTTTTTTTTATTTTTATTATTTTTTAATTTGATAAAGCCCAACTAGGTTGATAAATAAGAGTTTTGAAATTTTTTTTTCATTCATGTGCCATGCCAGTTGACATGTGTAAAGTATTGTAACAATTAAAAGAAAGAAAAACTTTACAAAGAAAAACACCAGAGATAAAGAAATACATGTAGTCATGCACAAAGAAGCTCAACCAAATATTTTTGTCAAACAGGGCAAATGTTTTTAAAACTTGGTTAAGATGTTTGTTTAGATAACCATCCGTTTAATTGTAAATAAACAATGATGAAATTGTTGTTAGTAAAATTATAATAATAATTAAATTGATCAAGTGTGATGGTCGTAGAATGATTTAAATAAAATATTCGTAAGTTATATAAGATCACAATTTATTAATACAGTGTGAGATAAAGATAATAAAGTAAAATTATCTTTATTCGTTTAAAATGTCATTATTATGACATGTGTGTATATAAGGTTGTAAATTCATTATCCTACTCAAGAAAATGTTATGTATAGAATAACATTTTTACTCCTTCTAAGTAAAAAAAAAACACACACACACGTTTGATTGCATATATAAACTATATTGTTTCATTTCTAAAAAAAGTTTTATGTTTCACAAATTTATTTGTAATTATCTGGAATCATTATCATCAAATCTTATTATCATCTCCTAAATACTAATAATAGATTATTTATATTATAAGGATTGTTTTTTTAGTTATTCTCATAGTATCTTTCTAAGATTTTTAAGAATTCCTTAACCAAATATTAGAGATACTTATGATAATGTGACCTCGTCTATCATATTTAAACACATCTTAATCGTAAACTTATTACAATGAAATTAATATATGATAGAACACCGTTTAAGTTGACCATAAAGAAAAAAAAAATGTAAGGTATGAAAAGAATTAAGAATATAAGGGTTGATATCAAAGTTTTATAAAAACATGTTGAAACAAATTCAATTTAAAGATTATAGAAAGACATAGTTTGTTTTCTTAACTTAGGTAATATGGGAATAGTTTCACCCATACAAATGCTGGTTGCAAAAAGTGGTAAATCTGCAATGAATATCCTACACATTAAGGTTAATAACCTAGAATTTATATAATCTAAGTTAGTTCCAGATAGTGTAACTTTTTTTATAGGTTTATGGTTGTAGTACCACACACAATGTAATTTAATTATAGTGTGAATGATTTTCCTAAACTCATTATACCTTTTTCTGTTAAATTTTAAATTTTCACAGAATAATTATCACAGATAAAACATAGCCTTCAAACTAATGTAGTATATAGTCAAAATTAATAAAGTAAACAGCTAACATGTACCATCAATGCCAATATTTATCTAATTATTAATTTAAAATTTATAGGGTGTTACGGAAGAGGAAAAGTTGTTTTTGCATTCAAATAACAATTCGTTTTATTTTTATATATTTTGTTATTATAGATATTTGTCACTATAATATACGTACTCAAATAAAAAAAAATTACAAGTTAGTTCCTTTGTTAATTTGAGTGTGCACCATTTTTTAACCGATCTTAATCAAGAGCTGAAATTTTGATACCTGAAACTAAATCACATAAGTGCTTTAGTCACTAGAATTACTCTTTTTGAGTCAATATAAGCTCAAGATATGCATATTTTAGGTTTCTGCATAAAATCAGAAAACACACTAAACTGAACCGCTTCAATGCCAAGCTGGGAATGAATGGCAACTCATCTGAGCTTTTCCACAGTAAATGTAAACCCAACATTATAAGCTTTCCAACAAATATAGCTTAAATCTGAATTGTATAGCACAAAATACGATCAATCAAATTGACTTGATCTCATATTATAAACTAAGACAGGGAATATCTGGTTTGTCATACACTGGAAACAAATATGGACCTATTATTTTTGAAACCCCACTGGTTTCACTCAAAACGATTTTTGTAAGCTCATTCATATCAGAGCCTTTGAAAGAACATTCAACTTCTTTGATCATTTGTGAACTGTTTATTCGAGTAAACATTCTGAAATATTACAAAACAAACTAATAAAGATAGTTTTCAAATGAAATTAATTAGTTTCACTATACGCATAAGTTTTAGAGCACTATGTACAAATAAAGAAATCAAAGAAAGAACAAACGATAAATAGCACTGCAATGTGCTATACAGAAGAAAAAAAAATCAAGAAATCAAAATAATGTGCTTGCTTGGCCCACTAGTTCTTACGAACAACTGGGATACACTTCACCAGTAGACCAATTGGCCAAGACAAAGCTCCAATGCCAACACAGACACCCCATTGTCCCAAAGTCAATCTCTCAGTATTGGCAAACTTTTTCAGAAACTCCACCATCACCAGCTGAAGAGCAACAGTTAGGCTCACAATTACAATGAACAACCTATTCTTACCAAGTCCCCGAAATATGTTCTTCTTCTCCAGCTCCCTTGCATTAAACTCATTGAAGACTTGGCAGAGGACAAAGGCATTGAAAATAAGGGTGTTCTTCACCTTCTCACTGACATCAAAGATTGATCTTCCCTTGAATTGTAAAACCAGCAACACCAGAACTTTGTACAATGCCTGTGAAATGAGGTTTCTCCACATAACTCTAGTTATAAGTGGCTCAACTCTACCTACAGGCGGCGTCTTCATGAGATCATTAGTAGGCTCCTCGGTGGCTAAGGCCAAAGCTCCAAGAGTATCCATTATCAGGTTCACCCACAAAAGCTGGACTGCTGTAAGAGGCACTTTACCAGAAGAAACTGCAGCTACAAAGTTGATGACCAGTGCAGCAACATTAACTGTGAGCTGAAACTGAATGAACTTCTGAATGTTTTTGTACACACATCTTCCCCACCTGATTACTGTAACAACAGAAGAGAAATTGTCATCAAGGATAACAATATCTGAGCTCTCTTTCGCCACTTCAGTGCCTTCTATTCCCATGGAAAGTCCAATATCTGCTTCTTTTAGAGCAGGTGCGTCATTTGTGCCATCACCTGTGACTGCCACCACGTGACCCTTCTGCTTTAAACATTGAACCATCAGAAGCTTGTCAAATGGAGATGATCTGGCCATCACTCTGATTCTCTCAATCTTATCCATTCTTTCCTCATGCGAGAAATTTCTGAATTGAAACCCTTCAACCACAGCATCTTCTTCCAATTCTTCACTAGGATCAAGAATCCCGCATTCAGAGGCTATTGCCTTCGCTGTGTGCACATTATCTCCTGTGATCATCTTGATCTTCACTCCAGCATTCCTGCATGATTCAACTGCTGCTTCAACTCCTGGCCTACAAGGGTCTTTCAATCCAAGTATTCCCAACAGTGTTAGTTCTGTCTCTTCAAGCTTTTCACAGACCTGCCCGTTGGAGCTCTTTTGGGCAAAGGCAATGCATCGCAAACTTTTGGTAGCCATGCCCTTCACAATCTTCTCAATCTGAACCCTTTCTTCATCATCCAAGATCGAGATTTCCCCAGTTTGGTCATAATAACTTGAACACAGCCAATATCATCTCAGCAGCACCCTTCCAATGTGTAACGATCCTGTTGCTCCCTCTATTCTCCTTCATCAGAATCCCACTTCTCTTTTTCTCAGAGTTAAACGTCTCCACGTGAATGATTTCACAATGCTGCTTCAGTACATCAATGTCCATCCCTAAATCCACCACAGCCCAAGAAAGCAAAGCTTTCTCAGTTGGACTACCTGAAATTTCTGGCAGCGAGGTTTGTTGGGGCTGGTAAACGCTTCCAGCGGTATTCAACCCAATTCCTTCTTTCAATAATTCTACTAAACTCGGCGCCAAATACCCACCTTCTCCTATTTCCCTTTTCCCCACCCAAACCTCAGTCACCTTCATCACATTCATCGTAAGAGTACCTGTTTTATCAGTGCAGATTGTTGTTGCTGACCCCATTGTCTCACAGGCAGAGATTCTCCTAACCATAGCATTATCCCTCATCATTTTCTTCATGGAATAAGCCAAAGTCAAAGTAACAGCCAGAGGCAACCCTTCTGGAATGGCCACCACCACAATCGTCACAGCCGCAGCAACAATCCCCACAACCGCATTCATAACATCATCAAACTTGGTCTTCCTCCCAACGAACTCTCGGTTCCCAAAATCATCTCTTGTACTTCCCGTGAAGTAACGTATCATAGATACCACCAAAACAAGTGCAGCTACCAACAACCCAACCTTGCCAATAGCAGAAGTCAATTTATTGAGACGCACTTGCAAAGGTGTCTCCTCGTTAACCTCTCTCGCTATCGAACCCATCATTTCACCCCATGCAGTGTTCATACCCACAGAAGTGACAATCATGTATGCAAAACCATCACTGACCTTTGTGCCAGATAACAAGAAAGGGTTTGTGTCAGCGTTCACATGCACGTGATCACTCTCCCCCGTCATGCTAGATTCGTCCACCTTCAACGAATACCCCTCCAGAAACACTCCATCAGCTGGAACCTGATCACCTATCTTCAAGTACGCAATGTCACCAACCACCACATCGAATATTGACACGCTTTGGCGTCGACCACCTCGTACTACTTCCACTCCTATGTTCTCACTCTTCGCAGAAAGCTTCTGGAACTGTCTAGATTGGTTGAAGTTGCTCACTGAAGAGACAACAATGACGAGAATAACCGCCAATATGATGCTTCCTCCATCGTACCATCCATCCTTCCATCCATGCTGCTTTATCCCAAAGCCAAGAGAAAGCACAGCACAGACCAAAAGGATGATAATAGTAGTGTCGTTAAAAGAGTCAAGAACAAAAGACAAAAAACCTTTAGATGGGGTTTTGGTGAACATGTTGAAACCAAAGACACGTTTTCTGCAATCAAGATCATCCTTGTTGTCGCTTACGCCACGCTTGAAATCGGTTTCAAGAAATGCAGCGAGTTCCTTGACGCCTCCTAATTGGGTGAGAGACTCGAGCTTCTTGTCCCTTACCATGTGACTGAGAAGTTCGGGATCAACGTTGAAGGGTTTGACACGTGCGGAATGCACGTGGTCTTCTTCAACATCAATGGACAGATACGAGAATGAGCCCAAGATCCTTGGCGTTTGGATGTTGAGAGCTTTGTTGGAGACATGGAGAAGAGCCTTGACGAAAGAGATGGCGTTCAACGCCATTCTCCACCTCTTCTTGCATGTCACGAGGTACGTGCAGGGTTTCACCATGTTGATAAGACTCTGGTCAAAGAAGAAAAAAATGGTGGGGCTTGTATGAACTGTGATATATCTGATGTGACAGGAAAAAAAGTACTGTGATTCTGTGAAAAGTGGCAGTGAGATTCAAAGATTTTACAATGAAGCAACAGTGCACAGTCACGGGTAATTATATGGGAATTCAAGTCACCAACATTGTTGTTTCTTCGTTGTTTCTTGGAAGCTTCCCTTCATCATATTTCAAATACTTACCAACCAGATTCATCATAAATATTATAACGCGTATGCTTTTTACTTGGTATATGTTAAAATCTTTATATCTCCTTTATTTGTTTTTGTGGTGATAGCTATTTACCTTTAATTAATTGATTTTTTCAGGAATAATTTTATATCTCCTTTATTTGTTTTTATTTTAAGTCGTCTAATCACTAAATAAATTATTTTACATTTTTGAGATATTATCCGCATTTGCTTTTACTTAATTCTCCTCCGTTTTCCTTTTATATGTCGATTAAGTTTGTTCAAAAAAATAAAAAATATAACAAATTTTCTTGATTTTAATAAACTGGTTATTCTTTTACATATTACGAATAAATTTTATTTTATTTACTTTAAAAATTAAATTAAAATGTAGATAAAATAAATAGTAGTGTGCTAAATTCTAAAACAGACAGAAATAAAAAAAAAATTAATACGAAAAGACGGAAAGAATTAATGTGTTTTGAGTTAACATAACCTTAAATTCATAAGAGGAATATTAAGATGTATTTTAAGAAAATATGTATTTTCATTCTCTTCACTTATTTTTCTTGTGTTTTGCTCGCCCTAACTAAGTTAGGGTTATGAAATTATTTAAATTTGAAGAAAGATAATTTGGTGATACATTTCAAATCAAATTAATGGAGAGAAAGATTTTGAATTTGTAATAATATCTTAATATATGGTAATAAGGAAATATAGCATTATTTTTTAAATTTGTATTTTCATTTATAGAATTATATTTTAAATTATGTATGTCTCTCTTTCCTCCGTTTCTTCAAGGTAATGAGAAACTATTCTAATTAATGAAAAAAAGTCTTTTGAATTTGTAATTTTTTTCCTAATCTCTTTTGATTATCACATTCTTTTTTCTTCCCTTTATCTGCATCTTAGCACTTCTAGCTAGACTTTTTATAAGTGTAAAACTATGCACAGTTTTATAAATAGTGTTTATACTATTTTTACTCGAATAAAAATAATTATACAACCTTTATATTTTATACAATTCACAACTAATTATAAAAATATGAATATCTATGAGAAATAATAAGGTTATCAAATTATCATTATTATTTTTAATTAAAATTAAATTTTCGTATGATAGTACTCGCAAAGTGGTTTTCATTTAAACAATATATATTATCTAAATTAAAATGTATTCTAATTAAAGAACGGTACAAATAGTACCTAAATAATTGTACGTAAGTTTTATCCGTTTCTTCCTATAAAAATTATGTTTGAAAAGGTGAAAAAAAAAACTATTACTTTTTTTATCAACTGAGAATCTTGGAGTTTAACTTCCACTTCTAACTTAATTTTTTTTTTAAGTCTTTTTAAAATAAGATGAGTTTTATTTTAATATTTTAAGATATCATAATCACTACACAATCAATATAAGAAAAAGTGTAATATTCACTTCAGAAAATGTTTGATAAAATTATCATATGAAGTTATAATGTTCTCTTATAATCACAAATCCTATAAATGGATATTCATATGAATAAGTAAAATCAGTTTAGGCGGACATAAAGTTTCTTGAAAATATTTATATAATTCTTTTTGGCAATAAAACGTAAATTATTATCTTTTATGTTTAAATTTAATTATTCACACTCTAAATGATGTAATAATAAAACTAAAATAGTATTTCTATCGTAGTGTCATGTATGTGTGTATGTGTTTAAGTTTAATTTTTTTAAAATACAAATCAAAGTGTGTTCTAACAAAAGTTACTGACTTTAGAGTTTTGAAAAATTAGAATTTATTTTGTATCAAACGATAATACGTTTTTTATTTTAAATTTGATTAGAAATATTTTAAGCTATTGAACTTTTTTTTTAGTGAAAGTCATTATAAACATACATGAATTGTAATATAAAAATGAAATCTGAATGTAATCATAATTTTTTAAATAAATACAAATAAGTATTAAATGCAAATCAATTTGGTTTCTTAAATAAAATAAATGTTCTTATTCTAAAATCTGAAAACTATTATAGTGGTACAAGTGGATGAGAACTTATTGTGAAAGTATGGTGTTAACAATAAATATAGACTTTAATTTGCTTATTTGAAATTTTATTTAACAATTAAATCATGAAACTAATGATAGTCAAACTGGATTATTAAATAATTATTTTGAACATATAATACCAATACTATTAATTATAAATTTAAAAGTTTATAAAAGTAATTACTGTCCATTGACCAGTCAACATTTACCCGGCCCACGGCCCACGTTGAAACCTACTCAAAATGAAGTTTTTATTTTTAATACGCAATGCTCATTCATTAATAAAAAATTAATTAACATGATTAAGTATATAAATATATATAACGCTACAACATATTTTTAGATATGAAAAATAACCACTAGTTTATACCCATTATTCTCATAATATGTAATTAGATATTATTAATTATTTTTATTAAATTAAAAATCTAAACAGGTGTTATATAAATATTAGTTTAAAACTTAAACAGATGCTGATCTGTTATAGAAAAGCGAACTTCTGCTGAAAAACAAGTGAACTTATAACAGAAAGAAGTCTGACAGAAAAGGTTTGACAGAGACTGTTGTATGCTGCTACCTATCTGTACTACTTCTGCAGAGAAGAGCTAACCTGATTTAGAGTGTTATAAAGTTCAAATTTTGATCCAAATCTAGCCTCATTCAGCTGCCAACAACTTCATTGGGAAGATTGAAGAAAACAAATCAATCATCTTTTTGATGACTGCATTGTCATTTTGCAGATCCCAAGAATCATAAGAATCAACTTTCGCGTTCATTCTTTCTGTCTTGCAATTTTACTTCATGAAACTGAACTGGGAGCTCAACAACTGCTGCAACCACGAACAGGTGGTCTTTCTGGTCACTGTTGGTGTCTGCACTGTCGTCATACTTGCAGTATGTACCTCTCTCCCCTCCCACCTTTTCTTTTCCTCTTTGCATTGGATCCACTAAACATACCCAACTCGTCATAAGTACCAAGTTGGGAACTTTACTTCTTGTGGCTTAAGATCTCTTGTGACACTGTACTGTTTTAAAACAAAATGTGCTACCTTTCTTAGTTTGAATTGGTATTTCCAAAGTCAAACTTACCAGGAATGTTCTTTTCCCTTACTATCCTAAATTGCTTCAGCTAAGCATAATTAAGATCGGTTATGGATAAAGTCTGGTACCTCTGTGTGCTTATTGCTATTGCTATGGCAATGCTTGAATCTGAATAGTTGGTTATGTGCTTTTATTAATTTAATGTTCACTTGAGTATCATTTATCTATTGGACGGATTTTGTAACTGTATAAAAACTCTGATATGTTAGTATTGCTATAAATGCGGGTATAATAGTATGTTAATTACCCACCGTTTTCCTTGTAAATCCCTGTTTTGTAATTCCTGCATTTTGCAGCTGTGGAGAACAGTGTTACTCAGACCCTTTAAGCTTGTTACCGTATTTCTTCACGAGGCAAGCCATGCAATTGCTTGTAAACTCACCTGCGGTCATGTAAGAACTTAATATTGGTGCTTTTGTTTATTTGATTAACATTTCTGTGTTGATTAAGTACTAAAAGAGAACATAACTTTTGTTTTGGTTTATAATTTTACCAGATTTTGATTGTGAATTTGATCATTCTGTCTCAAATATCTCGTGTTTTTCAGATTTCTATTTTTCTTCGTCAGATGTTACCATACTTCTCATATAACAGTGTTGAACTTGTATTCTTAATCTTTACTCTTTCATTTGATTTGAAAATCACAAAACAAAAGGGCACGGGATAATTCTTTTCACTTATGGAAGGTGAAGGGCTAAACACATCTGCTTAGTGCCAAAAATATCATTTTAAGAGATGTACATACATTAGTGGTTAACTGGCTGTTTTAACTACTGCAATTCATCTCTAACTAGTTTTTTTTATCATTTTTCCCATTGTATCTTTGGTTACAAGTTCTTTGTTTTTTTAATCAATTGAAGACAAGGTATATCCTGGTTCCCAAGGTTCGTCCTTTCTTTCTATTTTCCTTATTTGCTATTCAAATGAGTATACCATATTATCATTCACTTTGCAATAATTTAGACTCACATTCTGTTCTAGTGTTTGGTATTGTTGGCTATCAAAAATACTAATTGTGGATCTTCTATACCTATGTAACCTTGTGTTGCTTCTGAAAATCAGAAAAGTATACTTTTTGTGTAAAAAGTAACTAATCACCCTTAACTTGATATTTAATTGCAGGTAGAAGGGATACAGGTTCATGCAGATGAAGGTGGAACAACCCAAACACGTGGAGGCATATACTGGTTAATCTTGCCAGCTGGATGTATTGTCTACAATTTTTGCTTATACATTTTACCTTTTTTTACCTTGACATGTTAATTTAATATGCAGCTCTCATGCAACAGATAAACATAACATTCTAAATTATCAAATCTATTCTCATAAATGTGATACTTTCTTTTCCTATTGTCTGCCATCTATAATGCAGTAGTTAATGTGTATATTCTGCTTATAAGTTTCATGTAATACTATATTGTTATTAGTTTCTGTAAATATTTGTGTTCATTTGATCTTATTTGTTTTTTATCCTTGTGTTGGAGATTCAGATATTGGTTCATCGTTTTGGGGAATGGTATTAATACTTGCATCGACAAAACTTCTTACCGCCAAAATAGCTGCTGGTTGTTTTATTGCTGGCTGTTTTATTGTCCTCTTCGTTGCCAAAAATGTAGGTAATGAACATAGACATTTATTTCAACCCTGATCCTTCTTCTTTGATGCTACACTGTCTATTTAGAATGTGAAAATTTGGAAACAGATTGAACAGTTTCAAGCACCTGTGTCACTATGAAGATTCAAACCTGTTGATAACATGAATTACATTTTTCTATCATTGCTAAAAATCAGTTTCAACATCTCTAAGCCAGTGAGTGAAAGTGGAACTATTTTCTGAGATAGGGAGATGATTTTTATCCATTGTGTTATCTATGCCTTATATTATGACTGACCCTTTATTCTTGATCTTCAATTCTACATGCAGTGGACTCTTCGGGGACTCTGTATTGGTATGTTATGTGTTTTCATACTAAAGTTTTATGAGTTATAAATAGTGCATGATTTTTTTTCAACATATTTTATGTTTGAATGTTGAGGTCTCAGGATTTATAATGCTCCTTGGGGTGATATGGATTTTGCAAGAGACAACCAAAGTTCGAATATTGCGGTACATTATTTTGTTCATAGGTAAAGACAGTAACAATATTTCTTTTGAAGATGCACTTTGATCATTTTGATTGAAAACATAACATCTACTTGTTTTCAAAACTGAAATGCAGGTGTGATGAATAGCTTGTTTTCAGTATACGGTATGCGTTTTGGAAATAAAGAATCAAGGTGATTTCGTGTGACGTGTACTTTTTGTATGAAATATTAAAATCCCTTTAATGTGACATTGCAGATATTTATGATGATCTGATCTCCCGAAGAGTAAATTCTAGTGATGCAGAAAAGTTTGCAGAAGTGTGTCCTTGTCCTTGTACTGGTGTTGGATGGGGTGTTATTTGGTGAGTATATCTTATTAGAAAGAGTTTAGTGTGTTGTTTTGCTAAAGGTTTGAACTCACTAGTAAACTGAAACTGAAATCACATTTACACTGTTGTGATTTATTTGACCAATTCTTAACTCTATCTGCAGGGGTTTAATATCTTTTATCTTTCTTTGCGGAGCTGTGTATCTGGGTGCTGTGATCTTGTCATAACTCATAAAGTAGCTTCATCTACCACTTTACATTAGTTGATAAGTTATGCATTCCATTTTAAAACTTTTTGAAGTTTTTATGTGTAAGTGCAGCAAGAAACATTCTGCTTCAAGTTCTATGACCACTCAAATGTGATTTCCTTTTTTGAATGTGTCATGTCATATATAAGGAGGCACAATCTTGGAGAAAGATCTTTAGCGACTTCATTCCTAATCACATATTCAAGGTGATAAATTATAAAGTAAAAAATCGAATAAGTATATGTTGGAGAAAAAAATTCTTTATAAATTAAAAGTAATTTATGCATAATTTATAAATTATTTTTTTGAGAAATTAATCCGAATTTCTTTTTATAATTTAGTTTCTAAATAATTTAATTTAGTTTTTTTATTTATTTTCGTTTTTTATAAGTATTTATGTTGAAATTCACTCAACAGATTCAAGTACCAGTACATGTCTAGTGTTGTGTTATATATTTCATCAAATAAAATTATTTTAACCCCCAAGTCAATGAATGTGATAAAGAAACTTGTAATTTAAGTGCAACACAGGTAATTTTAATAAAATATTAAGTATGCTAAAAATAGCAGTGGTTCGGGCCAATTTCCTAAGAGTAATTCATAGCTTGGGTTGTAAACGTGATAAAAGTCAAAACATTAAAAAAAAAAAAACATTTTAATTTGAACCAGTACTTGTAGTAGATAAACTAACAATTGAAAGACGATGCATAAGTTTTTGATAAAATGATTTATGCATTACAATTCAACTACAAGTAATTTAACTAGATGGAGAATATAGATAAATTAACTGAAACCCGAATCTTATAAGTTTCGCGTGTAAAAGTGATGAGTGAACCTATTCCACACAGATTTGTCAATCAGAGTTTGAGGTAAAACTAAGTCAACTTAATTCAATTTAACCTTTTATATATGAATCTAATATATTTATTGTACAGTCAAAATGAATATCTAATGTATTTATTGAACAATCAAAATTAAAACAATCTTACATAATTAAACAAATTAATTAAGTAAATATTCAAATCATTAAAACACTGTTAAACAAAATCTTAGTATTAAAAAAGCTAAAATATCAAGATACATAACATTATAAATAGTAAACAATTAAAATAAAAAATTATGAAAATAATATTAAAATATTATACTTACAAGGTTACACATTAATCCACTTCCAAGCCAAATAAGTCAAATTCAATTTGATTCGTATTTATAAAAACTATATTTTTCCCAATTTATCCTGCTCAAATATACGTAGACACAAATTAACTCAGTTTTGAACTAATTTTGACAACGTTATTTATAAAATTATTGAGACAAATCCTAAATTATTTATTTTATTCCTGTAAAACTTAATTGATCGTGCCCTTTAAGAAACAAATGATTTATTTACCTCGTAAACTTTTTCTCACAAGTAATACGTGAAGCAATAAGGGGCACAACAATAGTAGACATAAAATGGATGTTCGCAAAAAAACCAGCTATAAACTATCAAATTTGAAATAATACCGACTTCTTAAAAAATAATATTAAATTGTCACAAAATGTTAACTCAACGTAGACTTCATATACAGAATTCAAAATTTAAATTTAAAACTGACAACTACAAATCCAACTAAATATCACAATTAGAAACACAAACTCTATACTTTTGCCCCGTAATTCAATTTTATATAACGACATTTAATCAAACAATTTCGGTCACTATCGCACTATTTATGTTTATGAAAAAACTAAAGTACGACAAATCCGCTTCTAATTAGAGAATAAATCCAGTTTTTCTGCCAATAAACTGCATGAAGCATATTCACTTCCGGAGGAAACAATAATTGAAAGTTGCGAATAAATAAACTTCAGATTTATAATTATAATAAAGCTCAAAACTACATCGAAGAACCCAGAAATAGTACTTTGAATAATCAGAAAACGAAAGTCAATTTGTCACCAAAATTTTAACCAGCATACTCCATACGCAATTCTCCGAATAAATTCAAAGCTAACAAAATAAATAAACTAAGCCTCTGCGACAGGATACTCAAACACAACATCTTTGCCCGAAAGCTTCCTGTACACTGCAGCAAATGTCTCCAACTTGTACTCAGTGTTGTTTCTCTCTTTTGGGTCCAAGAAAACCTACAAAATCATTGAAACAGACAAATTAAGCAGACACCAATAAAAAAATTTGAAATTAGATACTCAAACTCAGATGACTAACATAACACTTCTTAGAAACCTTTTACAATTCAATGTGAATACACAAAGTATAACTTGAAGAAGTGGCAATAATAGCTATCTTACCTTCATAATCTTGGATCCATCAATTCTATACCTCACACGCTTCCCAACAATCTCAGCAGGCAATACGACATCCTCCAGCATTGCTTCATGAACAGCAGTAAGAGTTCGGCTGCGTGGACGCTGAACAGCAGAACCCTTCTTTGGTGGCCTCAATATCCTCCGGGTGGCAACCAAGATAACATCCTTCAAGTTTTAACCAAATTGAAGTGGATCAATAAAAAGACATAAAATAAGAATAGAAAAAGAAATTAACAAATTCAAGAAGCATACTTTAATGAACAAATCCAAATTATGAGAAAATACTTCATAGAAGCTCATAAGAAAATGACATAAAGATCCACAAAGGAACATTTAAGACTATTGTACAGAAAAACAAAAGTGGATAAACTCAAAACAAATCTCAGGGATGATTATTAAACTGCCGAGAAGACATTCAACTCTGATAGAGATTAATCAATCTCGTAATGTGGAACAGCAACTATTTTCTTATTTCATTAGCATGACCTAAACCGATTGCAATGACAAGTGCTGAGATACATATTTTAATAAACTAATTCCCCTGTTGTGGTTGATGCTCTTACACAATCAACAAATTAGAATGATGCAGTAAAGAAAGAGCATAAAAAGAATATCAAGTGTATTCCAATTTCAAAGTACCAAAATCATGCAAGAGCAAAAATACGCTATATATACCTTCCCACTGAACTTCTTCTCAAGCTCACGGACAAGCCTAACATGAATCTTGCGGAAACCCTTCCTTAATCTGTATGGAACATGAATAACAACAGCCTTGCGGTTCCCAGAAACATCAATTTGGCTGCAGATAATTAAACGCCATTCACAAGTCAGAGAGCAAACTAATAAACCTTGCTCACAAACACAGACATATAATAGGCATGCTTACATTGCTGAATTAATGTAAAGGTCCTTCAGATCACTTTTAAGCTCCTGGTTGGTGTTTTCCAAATCAAACAATGCCTGCAAAATAAAAAAGTTAACACAATTTGAAAAAAAATGCGACTAAACAACATCAGATACCGATAATATATTACCTGCCCAACAGACTCTTCAAACTCAGTTGGCTCGGCATCCTTATCCTTGTGGATTTTCTTCCTTGACGTGTACATCTTCACAACTACACAAAACAACAAAAACTAATTGTGGCTAAACAAACTTAAGGATCGTATAATCTTATGATTATTGTACATGACTTAGAATCTCATACAAAGAATAAAAAACCTAGATAAAACATAAAAGGTGTAAACATCGAATAGAACATTACCTAAATAATTTCAATTTGTAGGTAACAGATTTCAAAAAAACTAACCTAATCCCAATCAGTAAAATATGAAAACAGTCCTTTTCAACTCTTTAACAACAGTCCCAACTGAGGATTAACACATTTCATTCGTTACCTCAAAATCCAAGAATACAAACTAATTAAAACATTAGAATAAAAATGATAAATTTTGCTTCGCTTCTCAGTGATTCTGGCAAATGGTGTGAAGAATGCGTAAAGGAGCAAATGGACATACCTTACCCGGAGAAGATGCAAACCCTGAGAGATCTGCGGCTAGGAGTAGGAGTGCGAGTCCTTGCTGATTTCGCAGTGATATGAAAACCCTAGGGTTTGAGATGAAACGTGTTTATAAGGACTGAGTGAACGACTGTGATCGGATTTCATGTACACGTGGACGGCCCATATTGCCAATGTTAAGTATTTTATTATTGGGCCTTATGCTTTCTACAGATACTTTTAAGCTCACCGGTTTTTGTTCTTTTTAAAATCTTTACTAATTGCACCCTCAGTTTGTTATAAAAAAACCCTTTTATTAGAAGTTTGTTTTTTTTTTACTAAAATATTCTTGATGTTTTGCACCTGAACAACACCGGAAACAAGTTTTAATCATGCATTTTGTCAAAATACATGTTTGTATTAAATATCTCAGCAAAATATTAATGCAAAATACATAAAAAAAATTAATGGTTATTTCTACATGATTTTCTTACGAGTTCTCAATATATATATAAACAAGTTTCTATTTCATATTATTTTGTGTATCTGTATAAAATCACATGGAGATAGACAATGGTGAAAAGGTGAGTAAAAAAGAAAAGAAAAACAAGTAGAGTGAAGATAAAGATAGTTTAATTAAAAAAAAGATAAAAATAGAGTGAAAATAAAATTATTTAATAAGAATATTTTTCTAATTTAAAAGAATAGGTCATTATTTATATTATCATCATCACTATTGTTTATTTTATTGTTATTGGTATAATAATATAGGAACGAAAGACCTGAATGTTATCTCTCAAATTTTTCTCCCACAATTTTTATAAACAACTTTTCTCATATTTTCAAATTTCTTTCCTCTCTTTTATTTCTTTCATTATTTATTCCCATACTAATAAACACATCATTGATGAAAGAAATACATTTATAATAAAGTGGGCGGTGCCAATAGTAATGTCTTTCTCTTCAGGGCTAATCCAACAAAATTATAGTCACGGCCTCCGAGATGATACTTGCTTTTTACCCAATCCACCATTTTTAATTTAAATTATTTCCCATTTAGTCTTTCATATCTGTTAAACAATCATTTATTTTTCACTTAACTGAACCTTGTACTTCTTATTTTTCTTAATTATGAAAATTTCATTTTTTTTTTTTGTCTCTTAACATGAATCAGATCAAATTAAGTAAATTTCCCCCAAAGACAAAAATGGCAATACATTACAGAAAGCACGAGGAGAGGGGAGATTAAGCAATATGTTCCTAATAGATTGAACAACAACCAAGTTGAATAGGTGAAATAGAAGAGAGATGTATTAATGGTGTTCCCGAGAAGAAGTGGTGAAAGATGTTGAAGTCAGCTAAGGAGGTGTTGTACCCAATGGTCCAATACCTGAGGCGAACCATACCATGGTCTGGTAGCATCATCTGCACCAACAGGTGAGTGATAAACTCCATCCAAGCAAATGTTAAGCGCACCCTCCAGCTGAGCTGACACTTCCGGCACAACGCCGTCACCCCATACATCTGCTTCCCCACAAACCTGCTTGTATCCCTGCCCAACAAACCGACCACGCAATGTTGCATTCGATGTGGTCCCACTCCTGTTCACAACAGAAGCTTCAGACACAACCGCAGGCTCAGTGTCGGAATTGTCGAAAAAGCGACAACCTTTGATAAACCTTCCTGCTACACACACGTACTTGAGTTGAGGGGTGTAAACGGGTTTGGAGCAGTTGCGTTGAACATAGTTAAGGAGACCCCTTGTTTGATCAATAACCCCTTGCACTCCTTTTGGAGGAGGAAGATGAGGGGTTCCCAGAGTTAGTAATAGGGAAACATGGGAAAATCCAAATTCTTCCATGTAAACACGTGCAAGCCACCCTCCTGCAGAGTGTCCGATTAACGAGACCGTTTCACATCCACCTTCCTTCGCTTCTTCAACGGCCTCCTCAACTCTCTCCAAGTACCAATCCAGCACGGGCCTCGGTTCCAGAGTGCCACGCCAGTAATTGGGGTCCACCAGACCGGCGGCGTTGCGGAACCAGTCCAGCCGGGACACCTTCGCCACCACGGCGGAAACGCCGTACTTCTCATTCAGCGTTTGCTTCAGGCTCTGGTAGTCGCCGGAATTGTTCCCTAAGCCGGGCAGAATGACGGCGGGGCGATGGATGGAGATGGAGCTTGAGGAGGAAAGGAGTGGCCATTGGTTGGAGCTCTGGCGAGAGATGGAGGAGGATGATGCCACATCCATTTCCTTCCACAAATTCAAATTCTCTCTCTGTCTTTTCTAATCAAACTTTTTGGTTTCCATGAAAAGTGAAAACCCTTCAAACAAACCACTAAGCACACAGAATTAGCTTTATGATGTGATTTGTGTTTATTACTATTAATATTGTACTGAATATTATTGACAAGGGAAATGCTCCAAGTTGCAGCTTTCTCTCCACAAAACAATGGCCAATGAGAAAAGAAGTTGATTAAATTTTTTTCCCTCTAAAAAGGAACTTTAGGAAGAGATAACAAGAATATGTGTGGCCCAGATTTGAAGATGTGTGATGTGTGAGCTGTTGGTGAGATGAGAAAATTAAGGTGAGAGGAAAATATCAACCTCTATACAATTCAGATTATAATTAATTTTTTCTAATGTATTAAATTCTTTACATGTTTTCTTCTTTTCCACTAAAAATATATTTGGATTAAATAAATTAATATTTTGTATGCTGCTAATAGTTTTTTGTATAGGTTAGTAACTTTTAAGTTTCCTTCTACATTGGCGTCCTGTGGCCAATTTTTTATAGGGGTATACTATTTGTTTTTAATTATATTTATTTGTACACAGTAAAAATGTTACGTTTTTATTACGATTTATTATATAACATAATTTAACTTTAATACTTTAAGTTAAATTTTAATTATGTTTTGAATATCAAGTATCTTAACTTTTAAAATCATCATGAGTGTACGATAGTTTCTGTTTGTTTGTCACCCTTTTTTTCAAATTTATGACACTTAATTTTAAAAGAATAGGTAAATTACAACTAGTAGTAATTATAATATTTTGTGTATATATATATATATATATATATATATATATATATATATATATATAGTGTTAGTTTATTAATTATTCAATTAATTTATTTCAAATCATGGTCTATTGGTTTATCTTTTACTTTTTAAAATGAAACATCTTAAAAGTGTTTAGGTTGATATACATCTAAACATTTAAAACTTGTGTAAGCAATATATATTAAACTAAAAATAATTTCCGAAAAATTATCTTATCTTATTTTATTTTACTTTTCAAGATGTTCCTTGATCCAATAGCTTTTGCATTTTTAAGCTGATTGAGAGATAACTTACACAAATATGGGCCTAAATATTTTAGCCCAGTTGGATGTAATGACTTTGGTATGCAGATCTGCATAGCAGCCCAAACCTATTTATTTGTAAGCTCGTGCAGAGTTTATTGTATTTTTTCATCCACAAGTTTTGTTATCTTCCTCCTCCTTTATGTTCTTTTCTGCTACAAGTTGAAGGTTCTAATAGTTGTTTCGATTATTTTAATAAAGAATAAAATTTGTTTTAATAGCTTTCTAATTTTAAAAAATATTTTAATATTAATTCAAATTTAATTGTTTTTTAATACGTTTCCAACTTTCACGCTTTTTTTTTTAATTTCAAGAATAAAAATTAAGTAGACAATGAAATATATCATCGAGATAAATTTACTAAGCGTATTATTAAAATAATTTAATTTATTTTCTAATCTCTAAATTTGTTTTCAAGTTAATACTAGTTACCTTACTAGTTAGTGAATTAATAAAATAAATGTCATTATTGAAAGAATAAAAGTATTCTAATAAAGCTATATAGAGAAATACATTCATTATCTTTTAAAATATGAAAAAATGGCTCAAACTACATGTAGGATGAAAATGCAGTGGTACAACTCATTATATTTTTCCTCCTCTTAGATGTAGAAACTTATGCTCTTTAACAGCACTTGTGTGTTTTATTTACGTTTTGTCGCGGGATTCTATAAAATATTTTTAGAATAAAAATAGTACAATTAAAATAAAATTTAAATAATTAATTTTATTTATATAAATTTATCATTTTAATAATAAAATATTTAGATGTCATTTTAATTTTATACTGTAAAATTATTTTCTACTGAAACAAAAAAATTATACAAATAAAAAATTTAATTATTCGTACAACATAAATATGATTACCTTTTATCAATGTCAATCCAATTTTGTTATCAATGTAAATGAAATTATTTTTCTATTAGTGTAAATCAAAGTTGTTAAATCACTCTTGAAAAAAACTATTTTATAGTTAATATTTATGCCAGAGTTTTTCATCAGTTTGTTTTTCACATTTTTTTCAATTAATATTGCTAAACTTTTTTAAAGTCTAATGATTTTACATTTTGTGGTTACTACAATATTATTTAATAAAATAATTAGTTTCTATAAATTGAATTTTTATTCAAATAAAATTAAGTTAAATTAAATGCATTTAAAATTCTTATCACATTATATATGGTTATTCTAACTGTCGCCCATGTCTATAAATACGATGGTCGGAAAAAACTATAAATATTATCTCTTTGAAAAATAACTCTTCAAAATACTCTTACATGATATGATTGTAAGGCACAGAAACTTTATAAAAGTAAAAAGGCTGTGTGTCTGTACCTCCAGTTCCTTTTCTTTTTTCTCTTTCGTTCTCTCAAGCTCTTCCTTTTCTCTAATTTTCCTCCTCATATCTCATCTATTTTAGATTCTGATCATACCCTACAGTAGCTGGGGAGTTAGGGATCATTTCTAACCGATCAGAATCTCAAACAGAGTAAGTTCATATTTGCTCTAAAGATCTCTTATTCTCTATATTTCCTTAGGTTATTGTCATCAATCTTAGTAGGGACAGTTGAGAAAAGTACTTCTGTCAACTTAATTAAGATTATACTAAAATTTGGTTTTATTCTGATAACTTTTTCTAGATCCCTAGATTTTGAGATTAGCATCTTTATCGGATGGAGGAATTGTTGTAGAGATCTTCGTCAGGTAAGGAAAGCTAGTAACTTGTTTTATACTAATTAGTTACTTTCAAATATAACTTTAGGATAAAGTACTTGAATATGTGATTGTCAATGCTCAAGCATGTCTGACTGGTCCTTGAGTACTGAATATATTTGATTATTTATCTTGATTTGATGTGATTTGACCTGATTTGAGTAATGATGTTCGAAAGTAATATGTGAGAACTTTTGATTGTTGTTTACTAGATTGAATATGACTTGTGATAAG
>Ga0209700_100669_pt1 | contig 67131 bp, 27 predicted proteins | sample SiratroredBW_FD_187528 | JGI IMG/M metagenome (GOLD analysis project Ga0209700, IMG submission 187528) | Root nodule microbial communities of legume samples collected from California, USA - Siratro red BW (SPAdes) (version 2) | ecosystem: Host-associated > Plants > Roots > Nodule | place: USA... | reverse complement strand
TTACTCTTGATATTATTACTATATTATTAATATTGTTACTATTATTATTATTATTATTATTATTATAAATATTATCAATAACATTATTACTAGATATTTTTAATATTATTTATATTTAAATAAAAATATTGTTATTATTGATAATGTTATTAACAAAATATTATTGTTGTTATTATTAATGTTATTATTAATAATATTATCATTATCAATATTATTATTATAAATATTATTAATAATGCTAATATTAGTATTATTATTAATTATAGAAATTATAATTACAATAATAATAAGAATAACAATAATTATAATAAGAATGCTAATAATCATATTATAACAATAATGTTGCTCTCGTTTAGTGGTAAGTTCAGTTCTGTTGATGCATGTGAGACTTAAGTTCGAATATCATCTGGTGCACATTGTCAATAATATTGATAATGTTAATAAAACTAACTAAAACAATAGTAAAAATAATCTTAAAAAATAGATATGCTAAATAATAAAATATAAAGATAGTAATAAAATTGAAAAGAAAAAAAAAAGCACAAATAAATTTTTATAAACAATATTCGTTACATACGAAATAAATCCGTATATAAATTATATATGAAATAAATCTGTATGTAAAATTTTGTCGGTAAATTACATACCGAATAAATTCCTATGTAAATTATCTATAAATATATTACGTACAAATTTTGTCATTATGTAATTTTAATACAAAATTTATCATTATTTAATTTTAATTCTTTTTTTTGTAGTATGTTAGTATAAAGGTGAGGTGTTGATAACTCTATATGTTTATCATCCTAATAATTTTGTAAGTGAAATTTTGGGATGTTTTATTTCATGATTTACGTGGGACAGTTTGGTGAAAGGCAACATGTTCTATTGGTTGTTTTTTTTTTTTTTTTTTAGCCTGCATAACTTAAACAAGTTTTGTGGCTTGTATATACTCTTTTGTGTACAAAGGGTTAGAATATCTAAATATTTTCATTAATTTTATTTTTTATTGTTAATAGAAAATATCTTTAATTATTCTACTTAATTAACTTTTTTATTAAATTTGTGTAATATAAAGTACACATTTCTTTTTTGCATATAGGGACGTTTCCTAATATAAAGTACACATTCTTTAATATTAATGTCACAATTTTTGTGTAATATAAATTACACACTCCTTAATATATTAATGTGGCTATCTTTGACCTCAGTCAATATAGATAGAATTCTATATTAAATATGGTTTGGCTAGTTTTATAGTCAGAATAACACCCTACTTTTGTCTAACTATAATTTATAAATTTATGATTTGTAAAGTTCACCTAAATATGAATTCAAACAAATTAAACAATTAATCAACGCATTAAAATATAAAAACTTAAACGAGATTCGCTATTTTATTGCACGAAATTACATATATTTAAATGTTTTAATAAAATGATCGTGAAAGATTTTGGAGAAAAAATATATCATATTTGTCTACTGTAAAATTCATAATAATAAAACTTAGTTATTTTAATCAAAACTATTACCTGATCCTAACTAAAAATATGAATTTTCCTACGTGACAAATCAAAGTTTGATTTCCCAAAAATTAATTTCATTTACTGTTAGATTGTACATTTGTCATTAACAAAATTATCTTCCAAGAACATGGTTCGTGTCTACCAATTGAAATATTTTACATTAACTATAATAATGGCTGAACACTTTAGAATGTCTAAAGCAAATTAAAAAAATAAGCTTTTTTTAAATTAATAAAATAATTAAAATTATGACATTTTTATCTAAAATTTATTTAAGTTTAGCTTTTTTTTTTTAAATTTTGAATAATTTGATTTATGTCATCTAGTTAACATATTTATATATTTTTATACAAAATTAAAAATTAATATATATATATATATATATATATATATATAAAATACTGAATATAATTTATAAGTATATAAAATGAGGACTAAGTTAAAAAGATAAAACCTGATTCTCAAAACAATGAATTTGATCGCAATATTTTGTCTTGAAGTCTCAAGTCTCTTACTATCTTTCGATATTGTTATTTGACAAGTCTTTAATTTGATATTATTTTTACTTAATATTGATGCACTCAAAAGGAGCAAAAATGAACACAAACTTTGATTTTCCAAATCTATTGCTTCAAGTCTCTAAATAAAGACAAAGGCATCAACAACTACCTAACCAACAACAAGATGAGCATGGCCAATTTGCCTATCAAGATATTGATTATGGAGACTATTAGGAGCTTTAAGATTTGAATCTTGGATTATGTTTCAAGTTCGTTTGGATTATGGACTATATTTCAAGTTGAATTGACTTTTAAATTACGTTATTGTTGACTATTTCGGCAAGTGCATCGCGTCAAAAGTAGTATAGAATTTAAAATACGAGTGTTGAACCCACATAAAACAGTTTCAATCAAAATTTTAGATTTCAATACTCACTAAATATATAAACATGGATAATGATTTAGTTTAAAGAGTAGAAAAATATAAAAGAGAGATTGCATATTAAGTTAATAGGTAGAAAAAAGTGTTTTTGAAAGATTTAGTTAAAATATGGGACTTCATCTATCTCACTCATTTATATTTTGGTCATGATAAGAACATATAATACTCAAAACTACTCAATATTGACACAAGTATAAAAATCATTCATATTGATTCCTCAAGCATGAAATTCATAAGGACATTAAGAGCAGATGTTATAAAGCAATCAATACATTGAAATCCAATAGGTTGAGTATTTTCATCTAGATCAGATTCTTAGAAGTACGTCTCAATTAAATCTAAGGATCAAAATCAAGAGTCTACTGATCAGATAGAATCCAACAATAAGCAAAAGATGAAAATACCAAGATCAAGTAGAAATTAAATATTATATATAAACATCACCAAAATATATATGAGTTCAATAGATTATATTCATAGTATTATCTTGAACTTTATGTGAAGCTTATAATAGTGGTATAGGTTTATATCTTTTTTTTAGTATACCTATTTGGACATTACAAACACAAATCTCAAGAAAATAAAATCTAATATTAAAAAAATTTAATTTAATAAAATGAAAGAAGAAAAGCATGTAATTTTATTTATTTTTTTCAAAATAAAGCTTAGCAAACCCATAAACCGGTCCATTTATCCACACACTTGAACACTTTACAAACTAGATACGAACATAAAAAAAACAATTTATTTAGCGAATCAAATTTATCCGAGACATATAACATGTAGATTTCACAAACTGAACATTAACAATATGTTTGGTTGCATTAATTTGAGAAGATGGATTGGAGAAGATTTGTAGGATGGGATCCTCGATCATGTGAAGAGATTTGAAATAATGTAATTGGAAATTGGAAATTATGAAACACCTTTTTCCACAATGGTCAATTAGTAATTTCACAAATATATCAATTAAAAAAAATAAAAAAATCTATAACATCTATCAAATCATTCTCAAATTTTCACAAACATTCCCTTCAAATCTTACCATATATTCATTAATCCAAACAACTTTATCATCCACACACAATCCACTCAAATTCTTTCAAATCAATTCTCTCAAATCCACTATCCTAACCAAACAAAGCCTAAATATGTTCAACCCTAGCCATATATCCTAAATAGTAACAAGATTTGAATTAAAATCTGAAGCAAAATATTCAAATCTCTTTGTATATTTTCACTTTGAATGTTTAACTAAAATTTATTCATTTATTTATTTAAATAATATTAATATTAATAATAATTAAATTATTTAGGAATTTTATTCTTTTTTACGTACTAAGAAACCCAAAATTTGCAGATGAAGCTGAAGATAATGTGTCTATTTCACATAAAATGTAATGTGAAAAAAAAATATAATTAGGAATAAATAAAATGAACAAGTTTAATTAACTAGCTAGATGAGCATAATTACCTACGTATATCAAATGTTAACTTATGACTCAAATATAAATTAGTACATGTAATATACATAGAGTAGAGTAGTTGTTATTATTATTTTTTATTAAATTTACTTCATCCCACATTCTCGAGATTAATCTTTAAATATGCAAATGATTGATTAAAAAGAAACTCTTTTATCAATTTATTGTTATATTATAGTATAATTTTATATTATATTTTGTATCTAAGTTTTAGAAATTTTATGACGTACTCAAACATGTTAATTTTCGTAAACTTGGATAGGTACTATATGTAAGAATATCAAATTTGTTTAGGAGCAGAAATAATTTAATTAAAAAATATACATAAATATTTTAATGATAAAAGTAATATATATATATATATATATATATATAAATAAGAAATAATTACTTTTTTTTTTAACAACAAAAAATAAAATTAATAAAAACATCTGAAGAGTGTTCCAACACTAATAAAAAACACAATACAAAAGTAATATCTCTATTTTAAATCCAAATCCTACACACAATACAATAAATAATTACTTAATTCATATTATTTTAAGTTAATCTCTTTTTTTGGAAAATACTTTTTTTTTCGAAAATTTTTCTCTGTTTTCGTGATCCTACTCTACATTAATTAAAAATTAAAGATTATATTTAGACTCATGTCTGAATGACTATAATAAAATTGTCCTATCAGAAATTAAAATAGAATAAATTTAATTTTGCTATTTATTTAGTTCTTAAACTTCTTTTTTTTTTCATATACTGCATCTAATGTTTCATGCTCTTGGAATAGGTCTTTTGTTAACTCAAAACTTTAATAATATGATGAAATTAAAACGTATTTACAAGTATTGCTGTTATTGAATGAATAAGGAAAACTATAATCTCTTACTGGTAGAAGATTAAATTTAATGTAAGAGAAATATATATTGAAATAAATTGATCGCTAAAAGCCAAGCTCATTTATTGAAAACTTAATCACATATTAATTTTAAAAAGTAGTACCTAGCTAGCTTGTCACGTTAAATTCAAGATAAATTATGATTCATTCCCATAGAGCATTATCCAACTAGAGTCCAGTGTGAACACCTGAGAAAAAGGTGCATGTGCCCTAAATATTCCATCAAAGTAGTCAAATTTCAAGATATATGTGATCCAAAATTACTATAATGTAATAGATTACTAGCCATCTAGACTGTAGACTCTAGTGTGCACCACAAGAGATAAAGGATATTGTGTTTATTCCATCAAACTTTCTTTTTCTTGTCAAATCCAATAACATTTTTGTTTTGACTACATTTATGTCTGCCCCCCACTCTTACCCCTTTATGTTCTTTCACACAGTTTTGCAGTTTTTTCTTTTTTTTTTTTCTTTTCTGTAATTTTATAAAGAATAATCAATTTAAAAACTTTAGAAAAGTTTAAATTATTGTGAGTATATTACCAAACTTAAACTTAATACATTGATTCTGATTTAGATGGTTTGTTTTTCACAAAATAAGACTAAGTTCTAACAGTAATTCCTTGCTTTCCAATAAAAACTGATGACAATATTTGAATAGTGGTTGGACGCTCTTTTATATTTGACATGAAAGTATTTTTCTTTAAAAAAATAAAATAAATTAGAAATACGAAGGAGTATTCTAACCTGTATACAAAATAAAAAATAATAATTGAGATTACAGGTGAACTTGATTTCAAGAATTTTGTTTAAGTACTAGGTAATAATTCAAACGAAGTACAATTTGTATCCAAAATGTACTTTAGTACGGTAATTAATCATAGTTCAAATATCGTACTGTTGAAGTGTTTGATTACCATTTGAACGAGTTGCTTGTATAGATAATGGGTTTCTCCTCACATGAACATTATTTTGACCTTCTAATTTTTTTCACTTTTTCTATTTTCTTCGTTTGTTTCTTATTAATCTCAAAGACTTTAAGAACATAACATAAACATTTATATTTATATTTTTTAAGAGATATTTAATCATTTTATCGATTGGATAAGTATTAAAACTAATATTTAAATTTTATTAAAATGGACAATTATATATCATATATACTTGTGAGATCTTGATTTAACCATGAACATAAGGACACCAAAGGAAAAGTAAATGTAAAAGCAAAAAGATTAACGTGTGAAATTGAAATGAAAAGTATTCAATGAATACAAAATTTTCCAGTCTAACCATAAACTTATTATACAAAATAGTATCAAACATTGAATAACATGATTTCGAAACAGTCATATTAAAACTACGTACAAAGGGTTGATTACAAGGTTCTAACAATGCATGTAGCCATAAAGAAATTTGAAAACAATATTTTGACTACTGAAAACTAGATGATGTTTTGCAAGCATTTGCCTGTTGCAACTTAGTGTAGACTCAGTTATCCACTTCAGACATTTCAATGAAAGAGAACATTATCATGATAAGAACGAATGATTTATTTCATCTAGGCACTGAACTGAAACATAATTAATTAAAGAGAAATATAAAGACAGATTTTCAGGGAAGAAATATGCATACACAATAAGATCAAGAAAAACAAGGAACATGTGCAACAAGGGTGCTCAGAAGTTAAGGAAAAACAACTTGAAAAAGCAAAGCAAAACAAAAAAGAAGAAAACCCAAGAAAAAAAAAGTAGTTTCAGCTGGAAATTTAGTTAAGTATAAATGATCTAAAATAGTCAAAATATAATAGATGATTAAATTGATGGTTACTAAATATCTTGATGCCGTTTATTGAACAAGGAAATATGAGCTGATTTTCTACAGGTTATATAAATTTATTCAAAAGATGAATTAAGATGTTTAGGATTTATGTGATTAACAGAGTATTCAACTCATATTTTTGTAAAAGGATTGGAATACATCTATTACTCTATTTTTTATATTTTTTTCTAATTAAAAAAAAAACAATATTGTTTCCACTAATGGCCAACACATAGAAATGGCAACACCGACTTATATTAGGCATTCATGGGAAGTAATAATGAGCTTCTAATTGCTCACTCTTCTTTTGTGTCAAACATAATTGTCTCCCTTTTTTCATACCATGCGTAACCTCTTTTTAGTAAGTCTCTTACACATATGATGAACAAACAAGTTTTGTTTGGAATGGACAGCACTGCACTTGATCAAACAACCAAAGTGCATCACCTAGGTTTTCTTTTGGGGAATATTATGATAGCAGAATTTTCACTACCAACCAAACACTAGGTTGGGTCTTTTTCTAGAAAATTTCTTGATAAGCATTTTAAAACCACACAAATTAGAACAAAAATGAAATTAACTTTTATAAAGTTAAATTAGTTGTGGCATGAGTCGAAAATTTTATTTTAGAGAAACTTATATAAACTATATAAATTAGCTTATAAATAGGTTGATTTCAGTTTATAGAAAAACTGAGTTCATTTTTTTTTTTTCTAAAAGTGTTTATAAGTTTATCAATTGATATTTAAAGTGAAAACATAAAGATGTTGTTAACAATACCACCTTATAACATTACTATGTTGGAAGCATAAACCATGCAACAATTTAAAAGTATTTATAAACAAAGTTATCTATCAGATTTGTTTACTTACTTTTAGTGAGTTGAGAGTTAGTGTTTGCTCCATTTAAGAAAAAGATAGTTCAAACTTCATAATTTACAATATTAACTCAAGTTTACAATTTAATTTAAAGACTCTAAAAAATATTAATAACCTAGCTTAGTTTTGAATATAAATTTTCTTATTAGAGAAATTGACTTTATAAAATAAATTAAAAAACATGTACTTTGAAAAACACTGAATTCAAATAAATAAGTTTTTGTTAATTATCTTGATTAAATAATTTTCCTAACATTAAACATCCTTCTTTTTCAATACGTAATCCTCAGTCGTAAAAGTAATAATTATTTTTAAGAAAATAATAACATCAACTTTGTGCTTTCAAAAGAACCTATCAACCAATAATATTCCATCAAGTTTAGTGGATTAAACAAGAAAAATTATAATCTATATCAAGTTAGCATATTGAGTCACTTAGTGTGTCCTACTAATTTTGGTGAGTTATATAAGTCGAACATTCATAACCAATAATTGCATTGTGATATAAGATATTCCTAGCCAAACAACCAAATAATATTAATTAAAAAATAGAGTTTATTTATTAGGTATAAACGGTCTAATAATTAGTATTAATAATTTTATCATTATAATTTTATATATATCTACCATGCACCAGATAGAACTTGAGACAAAAATGACAAAATTAATCAAGAAAGTAGCTCAATTTTTTGTGAAATAGTCTATAGAGAGGCAAAAACATTTCTAAAACATTGAATATGGAAAACATCACATCGATTGTCGTGATTTCCACCCAACTGATAATGTCATCAACCAGACGACATGAAATTAACCTAAATAGCAACACCAAATTTGTATCCAGAAAACTGGAAACAGATGATAGGGTGAAGATGAACTATTGCAATACAAGTGTCAATGTTCAACACTTCCCTTCTTTTCTTCTAATTATTTACAATTTCTTTTTTGATTAGACAAAATTAAGTGCTTGTACACATGTCTCACTTATCACTCGCAACGCACCCACATTAATATTCACTTTATAATAATCTCATGGGTTCTTGTTCAAAGATATTTACCACTTAATTAATGTTAAACCACTTACAACTTCTTTCTCATTAGGTTAATTATACATTTTACATTTTATCCACAACTTTTTTTCATTAGGTTATATGCCTATTCATACATTAGTTATAAATACTAAATATCTAAATACAAATTGGCTATTTTATGATGTATCATGCTAATGTGATCAAGAATAATCGTCCACATCTCGAACCTTATGCACGTTGGTCTTTGGTAACCACTCATTTTGAGCACTAAATTTTAGTATAGTTCTAATGCAAAAGTAAAAGTTGTATAATTTTGGTAAGGGTTTGAACAACTGAACTGTCTTTATTAATATATTTGTTCTTGCCAATAAAATAAAATAAAATCATAGAATCCATGCATATAAGAGCTTCACCATTTGTCACAGTTTTAAGAATCAGCACTTCATATTAATAAACCTACCACTGGATTGCATATTTGCATTAACATATTTACTACTTTTGTCAAACCTACTTACTTAGATTGGCAAATCATTTACTGCAATGGGACGGTTTTAAGATAATATACGTGCTATCTTGCGATATTATTATATGAATATTTACTACCTAATTTTAGCTAATGTACAAATTATCATGGTAGGATATAGTTAATTACACAGGGAGTTTTATCTTTTCATTCTACTTGCATCTTAAAGTTGAGATTTATTCGTTAAAATAATCACGTGCCCTAATGTGTATACTTTCCAACCCACTAAGGAGAAAGATATGAACCTTTCATTATACTATAATTTAATGGAAGAATCTAGTCTTTTATGCAAGGCATGAAGACAGGTTTGAGAATAATGAATATATTTAGTTACTTTTTATATTATGTATATAATATTATTCACTTTATCAATAAGTTATTTCTCCAAATAGTATTAGTTTCAGTTCTCGAGAGGTTAAATTTTGTGGATGAAAAAATATGATTTAGAAAAAAAATTAAATTTAATGGTACGTATATGTTAATATTTTTTTTATAACTCATTTTTTATTATTATAATAAAATGGAAAATAAACAAATAAATGCACTCAAATACGATTATATTCATAAAAATATTTATTTCTCTCTCATTTTAATAATATAATCAATTACCTATTTATCATAATCAATTATATTATTTATTATGGATAACTATTTCTATTTCTGCACATTTCTTTTTTCTTTTGTGAAGAAATACAATTTCTCTCATTTTTTTCCTAACTTGTTTCAAGCGAAGTGTAAAAATGACTACGTTAAGAATGAAGGTTAATCATGGATAATGTTGATAGATGCTCTACATCAATAATATGACTACTAAAAATCGTTGTTATGAATTTTGTTGATAAACAATTTCTAATATATTTTATCACTTATATTGAAATTTCAAAGTTTTAATTACATTTGTTTTTGCATTATTCAAACTCAAACCTTTCTTTAAGTATTAAAGTGAGTACTAGTTGTACGTAATGTTGGAAAATAATGTGTATATAGTTCTTGCCATAAAATGTGAAAATAGAATAATCGATGAGTGTTTATCATTGTCTATGAGGTGACATAAAAAAAAATGAATCTCGTGGTTCAGAAGTTTTCAACATTTGCTTTTGGTTTTCTATGTTCATTGGTTGGGTCGATGAAGCTGACATTTTAAGTCTTTATTTCGAGGTAGAAAATTTAAATATTAAAAGCATGAAATTCACATTTTGTTTTTATTAGCATTAACCTTGCTAATACAAATTAAATTGTTCTATTATAACTTTTTAGTTGACAACTAATAGTTCACATGCAAATTCCTTTTTAGTACAATTGATATAACTTTTATATTTTTTTTTCATGCTCATAGTACTCTTTGTGGATTTTTGTCCAGGGGGGATGTCCATTAAAGAGGGTGAAGAGGAAGTGTCAAATTAGAAGTTAAAGCAAAAAAAATCATGGAATTTAGCTAAAAGTAATTCAGAAAATATATACAAGAGCTTCTATTGCAGCCATAATAGTAGCTATGGGGCTGAAATTATATGTACTCACAAGTGTGGTCTTGTCATTACTTTAACAATTTTCAATATTTTCAGGAAATAAAATAGATAAAAAAATTATTTATATTATTGTTATATTTATTGATGGTATAATTAGTAAAGTTATACTCTTTTTTCAATTCTCTAAGTTGCTACGAAACCTGAACCAATGATTGGATAATACCATATTAGCTAATCAAGAGAGAGAATGTGATCAGTGGTTAACATTTCTTTTAAAGAGACAACAGAGGATGCATGTTCTTTTTTATTTGTTGGGTATCTAAATGTGAGTCTAAGTTTCACATTAACTAGAAATGAGAAAGTTAAGCAATATATAAAAAAGAAGATCCACAAACCTAATGCCTTAAGGTTTTGGGTTGAAGTTGGTGTCATTCCATTGTATGGGTCCAACTTTTGTCTCATTCTTGTTTGTCTCGCCGATGTTTCCCCCTTCAATTTTTCTAGTAAGTGGTATCATAGTCAATGATTTGTAATGATAACCGACTCAAGCAAGCATGTCTTGTTTAAGTGACTCGATACTTGAGGGAAAGATTGTTGGGTATCCAAGTGTGAATCTAAGTCTCACATTGAGTAAAAATGAGAAAGTTGAACAACATATAAGAAAGAAGATCCACAAACCCAATGCCTTAAGGTTTTGGATTGAAGGTGGGGTCATACCCTTGTGTGGTTCCGACTCTTGTCTCATTCTCGTTTATCTCCCCAATGTTTCCTCATCGATTTTCCCAACACTATTCTACAATCCTCAAAGTCATTTAACTTATTTAGTTAATAGATGAAAATTATTTTTGTATGTTATTATAATACTGTGTATTTAGTCTTTTCAAATATAATCCATTGTAATAAATAAGAATATTGAAGATAAGTGGATTTGGAAAGGTAAGTCAGAAAACATCTATGATTTAGGAATCCCGTGAATTAATTATGTGTGTTGTGAAATATCTATGATGAGAGTACTTGTCACTGGTTTTTCAGGATTGCCAAATCTGTGTGTAGAACTGCTTAGGTGACCATTATATGGCACATTTGAAAACATAGAAACAAATCATCTTTAAAAATATAGGTTGTGTGACATACAAGAAGTGTTTGCTAAAATACAAGTTAAATTATGGGTAGTGATAAAAGTAAAATATGGAAATTGGTGTATTGATCCATTAACATGTATATTTATGCTAGTGTTATGCCTGCTGGACTTGTATAGGAATTGTTTTTATTGGTGCAAGGATTGGTCTGACAGAGAAGATTGATTGAAAACATTTTGAATGGAGTATTGGAGTAATACTCTTTTATAAATGTATTACAGTCTACGAGATATGTATGTTTTTTTATGTTATACCCCTTGTAATATGTAGATATTTTGAGTTTGTATAGGGGTTTAGTTTAGTGTGGGTGTTGATTTTTGTTGTAAGGGTTGATATATAGCTCTACACACGAGTAGTTATTATACCATCTTTTTGGGATAGACTGTTCTGTTTTATTTTATGAATTTTGTTTATAAATAAGTTAGAATAACCTTATTATCCTATTTATTTATATTTTTATTATAAAAATATAATTCATTATTTGAACTTGTTATAATAGTTTACATTATTCGCGTTTAAAGAGTACAACGACCTAATTAAGAACGATATCAGTAAGTAATTATATTCATTCTTAAAATAAAGATAAATATATAGTTATTTTATTATTTTTGTTTGGCTATAAAATTTATATTTTATTTCTATTTTTTATTAGATAACTAGTCTATTCATATATTTTTTAATAAAAAAAGAAAAATTACGATAAATAAAATATAATATTAAATAACAACTATAAGTAACTAAAATTTAATGAAAAAACCATAATATTTATCATTATTTCACAAATGTTAAGAAAGAAAATACTTTTAAAATTTAAATGAATTTACTACAAGAAAAAAAGTTATTTAGAGACCGATTTTAAGCTACCAAATGAAATGTTTGTAATTGTGACCAAAATAACCATCAAATTAGATTTTGGTTGCTAAATAACTTAAATCTTGGTAGCTAATTTTAAATACTAATTATCTTGACTTAATTGGTCACTAAATTCAATCATTACTTTTAGTTATTTAGCAACCAAAATCTAATTTGACAACTATTTTGATCACAATTAGCAACTATTTCATTTGATAGCTAAAAATTAATCTCTAAATAACATTTTTCTTATAGTGATTTAATAGATATTAAATAAGTTGAATTGTTTAAAAATAATAAAAAATTGCACAATAAAAATAGTTACCAAAATTAAAAATAAAAGAGAGAATATAAGACAATTTAAGATTATTTAATAAATTAAAAAGTTTATACAATTAAACAATCGGATATTCTCACTTAACTAAGAATACACAATAAATAAAAAAATAAAAAAAATAAAATTCTAAATAGTATAATTTAATAAATTTAATAATTGATAGAAAATAAAAAAAATGTAGAAAAATGCTTTTCAAATAAATGAAATAAAATACTAACAAAAATATAAAAATACTTAATAAATTAAAAGTATTTTAATAATTTAAAATGAAAACAAAAAATGAACATGTAAATATTCATCATATTTGATTTTAAAAAATTAAGTATTATTCATACATATATTTATAATTAATTTTTCACTTAAAAACAGATAAGTTTAGACAATATCAGTTGTTTATTTTTCATCTTAGTTTTAAGACAAACTACTATTATAAATTTTAGTTTTCTATAAAGTTATATTATTTTAAATATTTTTTTATAAGTGATTTATTTTTTTAAACTATTATATTGTAATTAATTTACATAATGTTATATTGGTAATGCATGTTGAAAAAATGTAGTATTGTTACTATTAGTCTCAAGTCTTTAGTTAATAATGTTATGTTTTTAATCAACTAACTATATTTTATTGTCAATTAACAGTAATCGAGGATTCAGTAAAACATGAAAAAATTGAATAATAATAATAATAATAATAATAATAATAATAAATAATAATAACAGTAGTAATAATACTAATCTAATAGAAACATGAATGGTGAAAACTTTATAAAATTGTGATAATTGAATGATAAAAGATGTAAAAATTTAGTCAAGTAATAGAATGTTCGGTTTGTGTTTACTATCCACATCCGAAACCAAATTCATGAGAAGTATATCAATATATGATAATTTTATTATCCTCGATTTGTAAAAACTTTAAACCACTAAAAAATGACAATATATGATCATTTTAAAAAAATCCTATATAGTCAATTTAGAAAAATGTATGATTGAGGATCAAATTAAAAAAAAAAAATTAGTTGAGAACTTATTTGAAAGATTCCAAATAGTTGAATGACCAATTGAATAATTTAACCTATCTACAATAATGACAAATTTTGATAGTAAATACCTTAATATCATGATCATTTAAAAAATAGTAAATTAAATGATAAAATGGTAAGTGCAAGTGCTGTAGGCTAGCAGCATATTCAATTATACGTTAGTGGACTAGTGGTATATATGCCAAGTTTTAATTAAATGAATTTGTCACGCTGGAAAAATTATCATTCGCCCAAATTCAATTACTTTTAGAAAGTGAATAACTTTTTATTTCTTTTCATATACATAAAGCCTTTATTCAATTGGTTAGCAATTTGTGCCACTAATTAAGTAGTTTAGGTTCAAAGTTCAGTTTGGACATTGGACTCTGAACTTTGAACAAGCTATACTGAGAGAGAAATAATTACACTTTCCATAGTGTTATTTTTTTTCTTTGTGCTATATATAATTTATAGAAAAATACACAAGTTGTACTGAGTTGTATTTGGATAAACTCATAATCCTATTCAATAATATAAAAAAAATTAAGTTCGATTAAATTTATGTTATTTTTATTATATTCAATTCAATCAAATCCAATTTACCTTTCATAGAATTGGGTTGATTAGGCTATAGGTTTTGAAAACTATATATTTTTTTTTAATTTGTAATATTTAAGTATTTTTTTTAAAAATCAGAATAATATTTTAAAATATATATTATATAATTTTGTAAGTAAAGCTAAAGAAAAAGAAAGTTATTGCTTAGTTAAGTATTAAAACTAAAATAAGTTAAAGATAACAAATAATTAAATTATCAAACAATGATTATTTTCTTATAATAATTTTAATCAAGTTGGATTCCATTTCTAGATTTTTTAACATAAATGATTCTATCATCCTAACTTACAATTTTTTATTACTATTAAAAGTTATGGTTTAAAATAGATGAATAACATTCCTAAAATTTTACATTCTTAATTAAATCTCTTAAGACTCCTCCATCAATTTATTAGAGAGTCACAACACTTAATTTATTTGTAACAGAGGATCATTAGGATCATCATAGATTTTAAAACAAAATATCACACAGAAAGGTAGGTTAGAGTATTAAAAGATATAATCATAAATTTAAGTTTATATTTCAAATAAATTGCAAACATATGATTTGGTCTAGTTAATTATTTTCACACTGTAATGCAGTCATATGAATATCATTTAACTCTCGTTACTTAGTAATTTTCATCTATATAATCCCAATATACCAATAGAGTCAAGATATCTTCTTATTTATCAAATCTATAAACAATGTGCATTCTAAACAATCTCAACACAAATACTATTTCAAGATTACCATTTAACACCATTCATCATTTACCATATGCATCTTCATAAACTTCAAAATCAATACCAACACATACATACTCATAAACATCCTTCTTCATTCAATACAATCCATCACATTTTCACATATTTCATAATTATAGATCACACATCATATATAAGCTTCATTTTTAATCCACTAAATCCAATACAAGTTTTATTAACAATAAAATATAAGAACTAGAAATAACTATTAACATAAAATTTTAGAAATTCATAAGAAATTTCAAATAAGAGAAAAAGAGGAATGAGAGAATTCTAAACTAGGTCATCCCCAACACCACAAGGCTCGCACTCGACGTCAACCTACCCGAGGAGAATACACCCAGTGTCACAAAGTTTGCATCTGGCGCCTACACTTGGAAGATCAATTTTCTAAAGATTCAAAACATAAATTTTCTCAAGAGGTAGTCATCTATCTACTTCAAACACTATCAATTTATCATCAAAAAATTTCTTTAACATCAGAACAACATGAATATACCAAATTTATCTACTATACTATCTCTAAGTTCTCTAAATAAAATTTCAATCTAACAATTCAATTTCAATCATCAACAATCCCTACAACAGTAACAATGAAATAATTAGAACTAAGTCATCATCACATTTAGATCTTTTAATCTAGAGTCTATTGAAAAAATAAATAAATAAAACTAGCTTCCCTTATCTGAATTCACAAAGAGCTTCAAAATTTTCAGAAATCACAAGGATACCCTAACCTGCACCACAAAATCCTGATCAACAATTTGGACATATCACTATATCCTAAACTAACAGCGACTCATCCTGAAGATAAAAATGCTGCATGCGAACACCATCTACCTAGGTAAACAAAAACTCAACCCAAGTCCAAAAGAGAAATGAACAAAAATGAGCTTGCTCTAAATAAACTTTCAATTAGGCAGTCTTACTCTAATCACCGTTAGGAGTCTAAAGGTGTCCTTTAGTCTTACTCTAATCACCGTTAGGAGTCTAAAGGTGTCCTTTAATCATCGATTTGATGAAGGATGAGATCAAAATATAGAGAGAAGACATGGAAGAAAAAAAATCTATTATGGAAAAATAGTGATTATATTAAAATGAAACTTGAATAACTGATTTTTCTATTTATATGAATTTTTTTCTATAATAAAATATTCAAATATCATCTTAATTATACCACTTCTAATCTATTAGAATCTTATACTAATAATTATCATGTTTTCATTTAAAAAAATTATATATAAAAGAATTAAAATAATTTTATTCTTTATTTCTTTAAAATCGTTACTCTACAATATAGATCCTCTAACTTTTCTCTACTTTCTATTTAGAAATAATTGATGTTCATATAACTTTTTACCTTTCTCAAGTCATAAATTATGAGATAGCTAAGAGCATATATGTCAAAAGTGGAAATAGTACAAGGACAATTCAGGAAATGGATAGGAAGAATAATAATTTTGTTACAAAGAATAAATAGGTGTCAAGTGATGCAAATTGTGGGCAATAGAAAAGGTGTAAGAATTTGGATAGCCAATTCACTCATGAAGGATTATGGATTTTGTGTGAGGAATAGTATTAGATATATAATATTTGAGAGGAGAGAGAAAAGGAGAGAAATTGTTATATTTTGTTCTTCTCTCTATTATCTCTAGGAATGTTATCTTTTTTGTTCTTCTCTGTTGGGTATATGTTCTTATCTGCTTGTCTTCCTTATAATATAACCACTAATACAATAATACATACAGAGATTTATATACTTTCTCCAGTTATCAATTGTTCATCCTTTACAATTTTATTTTTGATATTACCTCATTACATTGGTGCTTTCATTGAGAATTTAGGGTTTAGAATTTAGAGTTTAGTTATCAAATGTTTATCCATTACAATTTTATTTTTAATATTGCCTCATTACAATATCCTACTTAGCTAATAGAACTTTGATCAAGGTAATTTTTTTTGTTTTCTTTGATTTTAATCCTCTTATTTCTCTTACCTCCATGCATGTGGTATAAGAGTTATTATGTGTATGATCGTTGAAAAAAAGATAAATCTTTATTAATCTAAATTGTGTATTCATTTGTTAGGTTTGATTTCTCAAGGGTGATTTAGAGGATTATAAGCATAAACTCATTCTTCGTATTAAGCCATAAACTTCTTCAATAATCAATTTATTATCGAGTAAGCAAAACTAACATTTATTTGAATTAAGTTACAAGAGTAGAAAACAAAGTAGGAAGATCAGATATAAATTTTACTGGGAGTCAATTGTATGAAGGAAATGAAACCAATATAAATGACTTGAAATCAAGCAAAATTATTTTTGGCTTGACAATATTTAGAAATAATATTTTTTTGAGAAATTTGTTTGGCTAAATTTCTAAAATAACTTAGTTTAATTATTTATTCATATAATTTAAAGAATTGTGTTATATGATTTTTAAATTATTTTAATATTCTTATTAATATGTTTATAAACGTTATGTTTTAAATCGATGAGATATTTATATTTTATTGATAACTCAAGTTATATAGATAAAAGTATCAAGTGATAATAATCAATGAAGATTCTCTACTATTTAGTTGTTGGAGTAAAGAGCTGTTGCATATTTAATAAAATATGTAAGCCATAACTTTATTGTACGAGAGTTACTAAATGAGATTTATATTATAAAAAATGGAATTTCAAACATACAAAATATAAAGTATTTACATTAATTAATTGTAGAATCTTATAATTTTTTGAATGAGATTATTTAACAAATATATTTGATTATCTTTTTTGTTTAATAAATTAATTAACAGATTAATAAATATAAAATGTGTTAAATGGTTAGTTTACTATTTATGTACATGTGTTGTTTTCTACTATAATAATTGTATTTAATACATGTACTTCTTTTTGAATTCCCATGAAAAGAGAATTATAAATCTGTTTATATTTTAGTGCTTTTAGCTTGTAATAAAAAGTATAAAAAATTATGTTTATATATTGTCTATTTAATTATTATAATAACTATATTGAGGTTATTACACCATTATTGAGAAAGTAACTCACTTTTGGTTTGAGAAAGTTGAATTTAATCATATAAAAAAATCAACCCAACATTTTCAAATTAAATTAGATTAGATTGTATTACCATATTATTTAAGCCACTATAACACCTCTAATATGGTTCCGGTAAAGTTATTGCACTAACTTCTATCCTAGGTTCACTTATATATTAGAATGCCACCTTTCAATATGTGGTGTGAATTTTTGGTGTTAAGTTTATAGCTCTAAGGTTGTTTTCATTTCTCTTCCTTTATTTTTCCACAAGACTATAATTATTTCTATATCTCAAACCCTAAAAGAATTTTTAGAGAGAGTTAACACATTTTCATGACAAATCAAAGCTAGGAGAACAAGGTGTGAGCTTCGATGTTATAAGCCCCGAAAGAACTCTTTATCAGGTAAATTTGTTCTCATTTTCCATTTTCATTGAATTAAAAGTTTTGTATGATTATTTGGTGATAGTTTGCACTAAGTATGTTTACTATGCGAGATCATAGAACGAAAAAAAATGAAACATGGGATTTCATCTTAATTATCTATGCCATTAATATATTTGAAAATTTATCATTTTCAATGTTAATACTGATTTTATTTGAAAATTTTTGTTAAGTCTCTATTTTATTTTTTAAAATTACAGCCAAACAACTCGTGAACTGGACAGTTTTCATTTAAATCAAATAACTGACCTTAAAATAAATCGGTCTAAAATCTGATAAACTGGTCAAAATTGAAAAAATAATCAATAAAAACTCGTCAAAACCAATAAAAGTTTGTTCACAACTAGTCAGTGAATTATACAAAAAAAAAAATCTAAATAAAACATTATTTTGACTTTTTTTCTCTTAAATATTAAATTATTTTTATTTCTTTTCAATTCTAAATTTAAATTTGTTGTTAAAAAAATTATTTTGTACATTTTCAAATTAGACCTAAGTATATGGTAAACGCTGAAAACTTATAAAATATGTCGTTAAGGTTTTTAATATTATTAAATTATTATGATGTTATATTTCTATGGTATTATTTTACTAGTACTTGTTTTTCAACTACTTATTCCAATATTTTCACATCATAACATGTATTAGCTCTCATTTCCATTTATGTCTTGTTTTTATTTACTTAGACTTATGCAAGAATAAGTGTCTTCTAGTGCATATTGAGATTATTATTATTATTATTATTATTATTATAATACTATGTTATGCTAGAACTGAAGAACCTACCCTAGTTTCCTATACGTTATGTAAGTTATACACCAACCAATTATGGATACATAGCAATTTAAAAAATAATTAGTGATCCATATGACTATTTGCCTTTTCAAAAGAGAAAAAGAGAAAGAAAACTAATCCATGCCTCGAATACATCTTTGATACGTAATAACAAGAGTTTTGGATCTAGTAATTGTGGAGGACGCACATGAATTGAAGTTCCAAAAGTATTTGTAATATATTCATGAACACTACTTTTATTTTCACAAATCACATCGTGTCCGTACTATATCAAATATAGAGTTATAAGGTTTCAATTCTAGTAATTGTGGAGGACGCACTTGAATTGAAGTTCCAAAAGTATTTGTAATATATTCATGAACACTACTTTTATTTTCACAAATCACATCGTGTCCGTACTATATCAAATATAGAGTTATAAGGTTTCAATTCTAGTAATTAAATGTTAAGTATGAAATAAATTACCTTAAGAGGAAAATATTTTATATATATATTTATTAATCATTATTTTCAATCACGAATATTCTATATCAATATTAGAATTATATATACACAAACTTTAGTTATCATCTAAGAGAACAAAATAACTATTGTATATACGTAGTAACAATTTATCCTTAAGATATACTATTGAATTTGATCATTATCAGTTAATTTGTTCATTTTTTTTTATCCCGGTTAGTTTTTCCTAATATTTTATAAATATTTTCTTGATTTATGTTTTAAAATTAAATCCTTTCTTATCATTGAATATCAGGATATAATTTTTACAAACGAAAAAGAAAAAGTTAAAAACTACCAATTGGATAAAACATATTTTTTCGCTATGTCTAATATAATTATATCCTATTATTTAATAATAATAATAATAATAATAATAATAATAATAATAATAATAATAATAATAATAATAATAGAAGAGATTCAAATAAAAGCTTTTATACTACGTATGCTTGAAATTTTTGTATTTTTAGCTTTTTATATAGTTTTTCATACTTTATCATATCACATATTCATTTATTGCCATGGTGACCTAAAATAATACTCATTTCTTAATATATATATATATATATATATTATCATCCATGAATTATCCGTACATGAAAGCTTGAAAAATATCTCAACATAGTGGAAGCAAATAGAGGTATAAGATTATATAAATATACAACATATCAGTAGATGTTAATTTGTGTATCACAATCCCAATTATCATTTTGTTTAAGTGCTGATTGGTATCACATGCTACTTATTCAAAATTAGTGTTATTATTATTAAATACTAAAGTGGTGCGAAGTGACGCAAGTGCAAGTATGTGTGAGAAGCATTTGTTTTTCAATTAAAAGGCAATGCTCCTGGTACATCCTAGATTAAACAAAAATATTTGTCAGTATTCAAAATATCCTGTGCCTTTAATTGAAGGGGAAAAAAGAGTAAATTTTTATGCCATTATTCTGATTGGAAGCTATTAAAGTTGGTGTTTATAGCTTCTTTATTCCAGTGTGCATATTTATAAAAAGAGGGTCACATTTCACCCATTGGTGTGAAGTGCCTTGAAAAGTTTTCAGCTCTGAGGTTGCTGCAATTCGACCTCTTCCAACTTTTTTTCTTTTTGAGGTAAGAATAGGATGTGCAATGTGTAATACATGCTTGTGTTGTTTTCCTGTTCAAGTTCTAATGAATCAAATGGGGTATTATGTGATGGTGATGTTGTTGCCAATATGCTAAATTATTACATACTTAACTGAGTCAGTTTGTTACTTATGGTGTTTTCCTATTCTGGCTTTCATTTTGAAAAATTAACCAAAAACACAATAGAAACTTTGCTTTTCTTTTTTCTGAAAGAAGTTGTGGAACTTACCAGGTTTCATGCATTTTGAGAAATTAAAAAAAAAAAAAAAAAAAAACTTATTATGGTTACTTCATTAAGTAGCAGTTTCAAAAGAAGAGAAAAGAAAACCATTATGTTGTACGTGTGTATGGTTTATAAGTACTGATTTTTCTTTAAACCAAAAAGATGATATGCAACTCTGCTATATATATCTTACATATATTTCTATGGTTTTCTATATCAAAGAGTTTATTTGCATTTTGTAAGTATTTTTTTCAGAAGTATATATTCTTCAATAATTTCAAAATAAAAAATAAACTATTTTGGTAAAAAAAAAAGATTATTGGTATTGTTGTGTTCATTGGTTATTGCTATTACTTGGTTTGTTGGTTGGTTGGTTGGCTACACTTTAATTACTTTAAGTTTATTTATGAGCTTGTTAAGTTATTATCCTGCAGATGTTTTTCACGATGATTACTCCTTTTCTGTTTTATGCTATGCTTTGAAATTCAGTTAATTTTATTCTGTTCAAAGTTATTATGCTTTATAATTTCAAATTCAAGTGTCTGATTATTATTCAATCATTAAAAAAATTATATTAGCATATAGTATAGTTGTAGCAGTATTCATGCAACGTAGTTTAACTACATATGATATATCCATGAAAATATCTGTATCTACTCTGTTTGATCGCTATTAATCTTCAGTGATAATGATGATTCACATAATTCAAGTCTAAAAGTAGTAGATTAGTAAGAAATGGTCTGAGGATGGATTTTCATGAAATTTTACTAAGTTAATTGTTTTTCCATGTCCAGGAAATTCTACCAAAACAAAATTGTATTGTGTTGGCCTAGAGTTGAAGTTCTTGATAATTGTTGGAAAATTTTGGAATTGTTGGTTGGTTGTTGAATCACAAAAATGGCACTTGCTCCTACTTCAAAAGTTGTCCTTGGTTCAATAGCCTTTGCAATCTTCTGGGTACTAGCAGTTTTCCCAGCTGTGCCTTTCTTACCAATTGGGAGAACTGCAGGGTCCCTGCTGGGTGCAATGCTTATGGTCATATTCAAAGTTCTTAGTCCAGATCAAGCTTATGGTGCAATTGATCTCCCAATTCTAGGTCTTCTTTTTGGGACAATGCTTGTTACTATTTTTCTTGAGAGAGCAAACATGTTCAAGTACTTGGGGAAATTGCTCTCTTGGAAAAGTAGAGGACCAAAGGACTTGCTTTGCAGAATCTGTTTGATTTCTGCTATCTCAAGTGCTTTCTTCACCAATGACACCTCTTGCATTGTGTTAACTGAATTTGTGTTGAAAATTGCAAGGCAGCATAATCTCCCACCCTACCCTTTCCTTCTTGCACTTGCTTCAAGTGCTAATATTGGATCCTCAGCAACCCCTATTGGGAACCCCCAAAATCTAGTTATAGCTATTCAGGGTAAAATATCATTTGGGAGGTTTCTGATGGGGATTCTTCCAGCTATGCTTGTAGGAGTTGTTGTGAATATTGTTTTTCTTATTGTCATGTATTGGAAGGTGCTATCTTGTCCTAAGGATGAAGAGGATCCAATTTCAGAAGTTGTAGTAGAAGAGGAGGTTGATTCCCATCAGTTTTCTCCAGCCAGAATGGCTCATTTTACACCCTTGAATTATCAAGAATGCAATGGCAATCTAGAACTTGGTAATGCTGTTCAAAACTCTTCTCAAGTTCATGTTATGAAAGAGCAATCAAGTCCAAGTGCAAGTGAAGTTCAGATGGTTCGTAGTGGCACAAAGGATTCCACACCAAACTCAAATGATACAAAGGAGGAAACCAATCCTTCAAAAAATGTTGCAATAGTAGTAGATAAACCTATTGAGGCTCATGTTTTGCACTCTTCGGAAGGAAAGGACCATACAAACATAAAATGGAAAAGGGTACTGTGGAAATCTTGTGTTTATGCAATCACACTGGTGATGTTGATTTCCATGCTTATTGGTTTGAATATGGCATGGACTGCAATTGCAGCCGCAATAACTTTGGTGGTTCTTGATTTCAAAGATGCAGGGCCAAGCTTAGACAAGGTAAAACTCAAATAACACAGCACAAAATCTCTCTTTTTCTTTTATCTCTCTTCCATTTGACATGCTGACTATAGTTATTCTTGTGCCAATTGAAATTCAAACAAATTCTTAGTGTAATTCTATTTCTTGGAACAGGTGTCATATTCACTTTTGATATTCTTCTGTGGAATGTTCATCACAGTAGAAGGCTTTAAGAAAACTGGCATTCCAAGTGCTATGTGGGATGTAATGGAGCCCTATTCTCGCATAGATCATGCTAGTGGAACAGCTGTACTTGCTGTAGTTATACTTGTCCTATCAAATTTGGCTTCAAATGTACCAACTGGTAAGCACATGATCATATGTTAAGACAATAATTTTTCTTTCACAAGTTACTTATATTTTCCATAGTTATGTTAGGTATCCACGTATGAGTTTAAGTCTTACATTGAGTAAAAATGAAAAAATTGATAAACATATAAAATAAAAAAACCTACAAACTCAATGCATTAAAGTTTTGAGTTAAAAGTAGTGTCATTTTCTTGTATAGGTCTGGCTTAGTTCTTATCTTTATTTGTCTTCCTGAATTCTCTTATTATGAAACGGTCTAAATCTTAGTGAAATGTTAAGATTTACCAAGATCCATTTTCATTTGATGTATGACAATGTTCTATTCATACTTTCTAGTGCTATTGCTTGGAGCAAGAGTTGCAGCCTCAGCTGCTGCAATTTCCAAAGGAAATGAGGAGAAGGCATGGCTAATCTTAGCTTGGGTTAGCACCATAGCAGGGAACTTTTCACTGTTGGGATCAGCTGCAAACTTGATAGTGTGTGAGCAAGCTCGTCGTGCTCCAAACCTTGGATACACATTAACCTTTTGGACTCATCTCAAATTTGGACTTCCTTCTACTCTTATAGTCACTGCTATAGGGTTGACACTCGTAAGATGAAAACAAATTTACTAAACTTCAAAGAACATTGTTGTAGAAGCTTACACAAGTAAAGTCAGTTTAATGTAGTCTATTTTAAGGTTGTTAGAACATATATAGATACAAGAACAAGGAATTTTCTCTGTTTTTGTGGTTAATGCCATCAAATAAGTAGTATGTGATTGTGATGTTTGGTGTAAGTTTGTTAGGAATGCTTTGGAATTTCAAGTTGTAATAAATCTTTAGCTTGGGAGTTATGTGGAATCTTTGCTAGCACAATTTACTTTCTTCTAATTACTTCTTTTAGCATGGCATTTTACTTCTTCCATTCCACAATAATACATACCATTTTAAACAAATTTATTTAATTATTGCATTAATTAAAAAAATTAATATCACGTTTTTTCATCTATAATATTGACCGGACTCTTTCTCAATCCAATAAACTATTTTAGTTTGTTTAAAAAATAAAATAAATAAATTCAGTAAAAAAAAAGAAAATATATGATTCTAAATTTTAAGTTATGTTAATGAAATCAGTTTTAATTTTTAGATAAAATGATTTAGTATATAAATTTATTTAAATTATAACACACGTGTATATATTTTAATAAAATAATATTTTTTAAATTCTTAAGAAATATAATTATTACTACTTTAAAAAAATTGAGTCAGCCATTGACTCATATTTATTTTGACATCTGTAGAAAAAGAACTTATCAACACCATTTTAACACCTCTAGAACAAACCATTGAAAACACTATTTTCCTTAATAATTTATTCCATAAAAAATGTCATTATGATTCATTTGAATTGATAGGAGTCAGTGAACTAAAATATTAATTAATTCAAGAATGTTTGGATAGTATAATCAAATAAGGTAAAAATAGTCTATATTATATTCTAATACATCAAACCTTTTTCTTTGTTGCTTTCAACTACTCTTGTGCATCTTTTGAATACAAGTAACTACATAATAATCTATCTTAATTATATCCAGAGATATGGTGGAAGAATAAGTCAAAAAATATTATTTATTTAAATGGCAATATGAACTTAAAAAAATAATACTTTACAATAAATGGAATAAACCAAAACTAGTATCACTTTACCAAGTTGGGATTGATGAAGTTTCAATGGAAGTGGAACCCATAACAGCATCGTCCGTACAATTGAAAAGTTAGTTGTTGTGGAAAATCCAAATGTGACCAAATGCCATCACTATCACATGCACAGTGTGACACCACACAAAGTAAGTTTGCTTCCTCCTAGCTTAGATATTTTGGATTTGGCACATCTATTAAAATATATAATTAATATTTTGCAAAAATTATAATATCGCTTTTTAATATATTTTGTTACCGTCTATATTAATGCATTGTCTCTCTTGGATTCTCTTTTATAATTCTTTTTTACTCCACGTTAAGAATAAAATAGAATAAAAGATATTTAATGTTTTATTGATATATTAACAGTGTAAAGAGTTATTCCAATCTGGAACCCGTCTCATCTAATTATATTTTTGGGTCATCGGATTGAATTTTATTTGATGTACTCAATCCTACTGAACCAATTTCAGTTAAAACTGAATTAAATTACTAAACAAAAAAATAAAATCAATTTAAGTCAATCTAATTTCAATTTAATTAAATCATAAATTAAACTAAAATTTCAATTAGTACTAATTAATCACTTATGTGAGATATATGGGCTTAAACTTATTTATCCTATTTTTTTTTTCATTCTTTCTTAGCAAAGATCTCTCTCTTTCTTTCTCTCTCTCTATATATTTAATTAAGTTTGTTACTCCAATTTACATACTTTTTGAGATTATATCATGTATTAGCAATTATATTCAAATAATTTTTAATTTATAATAAGTAACTTTTTATTTTAAAAATATTTTCACTTTTTTGTCTACTAGTGATTGAGCTCATTTTCTATTTATTTATTAAAAAAATAATTTTCTCGACTAATCTAGTCTTTAAATTAAATTTGATTGGGTTTAATTATGTTGTTTTAGGTCTTTACCTTTTTTTCAACTCTTCTCTAACTATTTCTTGATACATTGATATATATTTTTATAATAAGTAATTATTTCTAAATTATTGAATATGATAAAGTAATTTAATTATAATTGGATTGAATTAACTTGCTAAATAAATAAATAAAATCAATTCAACCTAATCTAATTAATAATATTAAATTAGATTAAAGTCTACCTAATTTAAACTAGTAACACCATAATCATTCACTTAGAACCTTAATAATCATGGTAAAGGAAACTTCATTTAAAACATACATAGTGTAAAAGAAATTTGATTCAAAACACACATTTAGAACATAATTAATATTGAATAATGGAAATAGTATTAAGATTAGGCACAAATAAGAGTGTTTACAAAGCAACAGACTAAGGTGTTCTTTCAATCCAAAAGTTACATAGAACTATTAATCACAAAAGAAAACAGAAGACATGGTATCCATCACTCTAGCTTTCACATTTTGTATCCTTCGTCTCTGTTCTTATCATACTTGAAGGTCGATACATGAATCGAACGGAACGCGTTTGAAATACTTTACTAGATTCAAGCACATACTTCTGTCTCTATATCATCTTTCACACTTCAAGCTTTCTAAATACAATGTTCGAATATAAGACCGAAATGCATAAATGTTGAGTCAAGGCTTTAATTAAGTCTATATAGCAATAAGACTGCTTAATATTAGATGGTCAGAAGCTTTGAAAGAGGACCTAAGCTTTAAGATCATTTCAAAAATAAAATAAAATAAATCTCACTAACTGGATATTAAATATATATATATATATATATATTGGTAAGACAATATTATAATATTAGTGTTTTTAATTTTAATATACAAATATTTTCAATGAAATTATAATTTCAAATAAAGATAAAATATACAAAATTAAAGTTTTAAGAATGAATATAAAAATATAAGAAAATGGATTCTTTATTTCTACCTAGTCTTTATTCTTTTTTAGGTCGAACTCCATCCGTTTGCCAAGAATAAAAGTTTGGGAACACAGTTCTATAAACTTATCATGGAGCTTATCTAGTGTTGCTGAGACATATCTTTTTTGCTCAAGAAGGTTCAAGTTGATGAAAACCCTCTCAAGCAAGTGCATATCATGACTCAAGAAGTCACAACTAAAAGAGCTTGCACCAACATCGAATGCCTGATGAAATCTCTTTGGGGAGCGCTCAAATGGCCCAATCCTTATCCTTGTGGATTCTTGGGGTTTGTTAGAGGGACCAAGTCAACGATCGGAACAATCAGAACCAATACGACTCTCTCGACTACCCGCCTTATCTTTTTTCTTTCTCGGCCTTCTCAGCTTGTCGTCTCAATCTCAATTCCTTAAAGTAGGTCTTGCCACCATCGGGATTTGCAGCCACTATGATCTCTTCACAAAGAACAACTTAATAAGCAAAACGAAATGCAAATCAACATCGAGAAAGAGAACAACATATTTCTTCAATGTCGAGAAGGAGATTAGGGGATAGGTACCTAGTACGCCCTTAGGAGTTGTCGGGTAAGGATTTTTAGTGAAACCTAATCTAGAACAATCATAATAAAATAACCAAATCCTCCTGGTTATCAACGACCTTGGCCACTCACGGTACTTGCTGCAAGTGGTATCAATGGTGAAGGTTATATGGTCGAGTCACAATTGAATCGTTTGCTTGGGTTGTTATGCTTTTAAAGTAAAAGGAGTTACACTCTGACTAATAGCTATACCTTTTAGTCTAGTATTAAGTGCTTGATCCAACAATTGGTACCAAAGTCAAGATCACGAATTTGATTTCTAGTGGGACAATTATTTAGGGAGAGATTGTTACATGTTGCACAATTGTCCTATAGTGTAGGCTAGGTGGGCCGAATCACAATCGAAGAGTTCAATTCCTAGTGGGACAATTATTGAGAGGGAGATTGTTGCAGGTGGAATCAATTGTCTCATGGCAGGGATCAAGTTGGCTGAGTCACAATTGAATCGTGACGCTTGGGCTACCATGCTCTTAAGTAGAAAGAATTGCATTTTGAGTAATGGTTATAGCTTTTGGCCAAGTGGTAAGTGCTCGATCAAAAGTACCAAATAGGATTTTTAGTCCGATTAAAAAGGGAACTTAGGAATGTCACCATCATAGAAGTATGGTTGCCCCTTTTCCCCAACTACAACCTTCATCCTCACCTCCTTAAAGCTTTTGTAGGATAATTGACCAATCAAAGACAACCACTCTACCAAGTTCTAGACCTAGTACTATAATAATGTAGAAAAACTTGAGGTTTCAACCTCAAAATTAATAATGAACAAATCAGTCGACAGGTCTGTAAAGAAGTCTAACTATTTAAATGCAATTGAGTCAGTGCAACATTTGAAACTCAAAGCACCCCATTGAAAAATCATCCAAGAGAAATCAGATGTGTATGTTCGTTATTAAGTAATAACAAAAATAAAAAAAGTCCTCGAACAAATATTCTCATCCACGGCAAACTGTATCAAAGGACTTACACTTACCCAAGGAAATGATATTATCTGACACACTATCCTCTAATATGTCCACGATAGTAGCAAAAGACTAAAGCATAGACGATAATTGATATTTCGAAAAATACTCCTAACTCATCTATATACCCTTTCGTAATCTACTATGGGTGCATTCTTACTGAACCCCTCAACTTTAAACATAGAGTCCGAGACAAGCTAGTATTGGCACCGGTCCTCCTTTATTACCTAGCCCCATACTAACCTGAGAAGATTCATTTGTCTTACTAGAGTTGCTTGATCCATAACTGGACAAATTTATAAAGTAATCTAACACTCCTAGATTCAAATGAAAAGGGACCACTATTTAGAGGAGGAGAAAGACATTTCTATCACTCGAATGTTTCTTCAATCGACACACTCTCAGACAAAAGAAGGTAGAAAATGATGTGAATGTGAAATTCATAAGCCATCCAATTTATAAGCATGTAAAGGAAGGAAGACAAATCGAAGCAACTCCTCCCAACCTTTTGATCATTTCATTACCAACAACCATAATCACACAACCCTTGAGATCCTCTAATAGCACCAAACCCAGAAGTTCAAGACTCTATACAAGGCTTAGGGGTCAGTATACCGTACGGGATCGACAACATATCGACACGCAAAGAAATGGAATTTTTTTTTGAAAAGATTTGTCATCTTCACTTTAGCCTAGAGGGCCAGTGTCCTATCTGAGATGCTGATATCCCCATATCAACATCTCGATTCTCAATTACACCTTCAATAAGCCCTTGCCAATCAAGATTATTGATTAATCACGCAATTAATGAATATCATACAGTAAACAATTCATAAACCACGGTTAAAAAGACACTATGTCCTGCTTGGACCTACTCTAATTATCCTACAGGTAGGGGCCCAACATTATAAATAGGTAAGTACCTCAAGGTAAAAAGTAATAAATCTTTGAATATTGTATATATTATCTTTACATTGAACGATGACTAACTTGAGCATCAAACATCAAATTATAATTGCAAGTATCCCTACCAAGGCCGAGAATCAAAGACTGAAGATTAAGAACTAAGAAACAAAGACTAAATACAAACAGTAAACATAGAAAATTATCCAGCAACAACATTTGCTCCCTCCATTACTTATCCATTTATCTACATGTGATTCAGTTGAAAACAACATATCTTTGTATTTTTGTTCTCGATTTTTGTACTTTTGTTCTTAATTCTTTATATGTTGTACTTATGACTTGTATCGTTTTGTTTTTTGATCATACCATAACATTAACTAACCCATTATTGTTCTCTCACTCAGACTAACATAGTTTTGTCCCTCTCTATATGAAACTAACTAAGACAAGAAAACCTCACATAACTCACTCATCATCCCCATTCAATAAAATTCATTTCACACTCTCACTCATGTTGTAGACTCTCTCTTCATTCATCAGAAACAATCAGTCGCAGATCATGTGCATGCATCATAACACACCCTTAACTATAGCTTATGTTATCCCTTAATTATTTGCCATTTGTACATATCTTTCAGTATCTTTCCATTATAATTATTTAGGAACAAATCCTTTTGTAATTCATGTATATATACTTTTACATATTTATACGATATATATGCTTAATATATAAAAAGTATATTTCTCTATATGATATCAGAACTAAAAGCTTACCTAGCCATTTTTGATCCTATTAATGACCATCACTACTTCTTTCTTACTCTGTTGTGGAACTTGTCACAACAACTCGACTACCCATTAAACTATCTTCCTCAAATTACCCCACCTGGTACAAGCAAGTTATTCTATTGTTGACTATAAATAATGTACTTGACTATGTTTATGACACCCTTCCATGTTCTCCAACAACAATTGGAACTAATGATGCAACTGTTGAAAATCCTGCTTTTCTTGCATGGAAGTGTCAGGATAATTATGTGCTTTTGGCTTTCTTTGGTACTTGTGATCTTGAGGCGTATATTGTGATGTCCTCTGCTACCTCCTCCGCTGATGCAATGTCGAGACTAACAAAGGTTTATGCCAATTGGTCTCGCACTCGGATCATGTCTCTTAAAGAACGTCTTTTCTCCATCACTAAAGGTGACTCTAATATCTATAACTATTTGCGTTGATGAACTTGCACTTATTGGTCATTCTTTTGATGATCTTGATCTTGTCATTGTGGCCCTAAATGGTCTTGGCTATACTTATCATGAGTTTTGTGCGGCAATCCGCACTCGTGACACTTTGCTGTTGTTTGATGAACTCTTTGACAAACTTGTTGACTATGAAATTTTCCTTCAACGGAGGAGCAGCAATCCTTCTAGTTCTCATCCACATAACTCTTTCTCTAGCTCTTACCTTATTTGTCAATATTGTGATCATCGTGGTCACACTGCTAAGACTTGCTACAAATTACATGGTTATCCTTCTAAGCATTCTCGTCGTCAAGCAAATACAGTTAATAAGGATTCTGGCTCTAAACGCTTTTGGCTATTGGATTCTGGCGCATCTCACCATGTCATTGGGGATCTTGCTAATCTCACTTTAGCCCATGATTATCCGGTAATGATAAACTTATAGTTGCGAATAGTAAAGGACTCACAAGTACTCATAGTAGTTCAACTTCTCTTCTCACTTTCTCCTTTCCGCTTCACTTAAATAATGTTCTTTACGTTCCTGATATATCTAAAAAACTTCTTTTTGTTTCCCAATTATGTCAAAGCAACTTTGTATCCATTGAATTTTTCTCATGACATTTTCAGGTCAAGGATTTGAGCATAAGAACAATCCTACTACGCGGAAAGAATGAAAACAATGTGTACAAGATTTCTTGCCTATCTCCTCATCCTCAATTCCATTATATTCACTATCACACCTCCCTCTCCACCTAGCACAGTCGCTTAGGGCATCCCGCTTCTCGCATCCTTTATCATGCAGTTAAGGCCAATGTCATTCCATTTTATTCATCACCTGTTCAGTGTTCAGATTGTTTAGTGAATAAAAGTCACAAATTGCTCTTTTCTAGGTCCACTTTGTCTAGTAGTCAAGCCTTAGAATTGATTCAGATGTCTGGAGTCTTGTACCCTCACAATCAATAAATGGTCATTTTTATTGATCACTTTTCAAAATATGTGGGATTTATCCGATTAAAAATAAATATGATGTTTCTCATGTTTTTTTCAATTTTCAAATTACTTGTTGTAAATCAATTAAATACAAAAATTAAAACCTTTTACTCAGACAATGGTGGTGAATATATTAAATTGAGGTCTTTCTTTCAAACTCATAGAATAATACACTTAACAATTCCCCCTTATACCCTAGAACATAATGGGATTTTTGAAAGACAACACTGTCATTTGGTTGAAACTGCTCATTGTCTTCTCCACCATGCTTCCTTACTCATCTCATTTTGGTCTTATGCTCTTGAAACTACAACCTATCTTATAAATCGCATGTCCACACTTGGTTTAAACATGAAGTCACCTTTTGAGTCCTTATTTCACTCCTCACCACTCTAAATTAAGTACCTTCGGATATCTCTGTTTTCCTTAGTTAGTCTCATACATTCATAACAAACTTCTCTCAAAATCCCAACCATGCGCCTTCTTAGGCTACAACTCATCTCAAAGTGCTTATTTGTGATACAATTTTAAAACTGAAAAACTATATACCTCAAGACACGTGCACTTCTTAGAAAATGTTTTTCCTTACTCTTGTGCACTTACAACCACGTCTTCTCCCTCTCTAACATCCATCCCTACATACATACAACCATCTAGCTCCACACCCTCAAACCACATACAAATCATTCCAATTTATTAATTCAAATTCCACCTCCACTACCTTCTTTTTATCCACCACATCGTCTCAAAACTTATCTTCTCCTATATCAATGCCAACATCACTGCATACCTCATCCCTTCTCATGTATTACCAAATTCCACTAAATTCTCTCCTCCATCCAATCATGATATCTTGTACACTTTGGGTTTATCTCCTTCCACTCACGTAGACTCATCCTCATGCTCGCTTGGACCAAAACAACCGTCTCACCCAATGGTCACAAGATCTAAAAATGACATCTTTAAACCCAAAGAGCTTCACCTAGCCACCAAATTTTCTTTATCCGACCAAATTGAACCTTCTTGTCTTTCCCAGATTTTGAAACATTTTGAGTGGAGGCAAGCAATGTTAGAAGGATTCAATGCATTACTTGTCAATGGTACATGGTCCTTTGTCCCTCAGCAACCACAGTTCAACATTATTGGTAATAAGTGGGTTTTTCGTCTAAAGCGGGATCCTGATGGATCTATAGCTCGATATAAAGTTTGTCTTGTTTCCAAAGGGTTTGATCAACATCCTGGTATTAACTATACTAAAACCTATAGTCCAATCATTAAGCCTCAGACTATCAAGCTGGTCCTCTGCATTGCTAATGGTTTATGTCAAATGGATGTTAATAATGCATTTCTTCATGGTAGTATCTTAGAGGATATTTACATGTATCAACCACCAGGGTTTTTCAACTCTGACTTTCCATATTATGTATGCAAGCTTCGCAAAGTGTTGTAGGTCTCAAACAAGCACCTCGTGCTTGGTATAATGCTCTAAAGGATTTTCTTATTACATATGAATTTCTTAATTCTCGATCTGACACTTCTTTATTTGTGTACAATCGGGATGGTGTTGTTGCATACTTTCTTATTTATGTAGATGATTTACTACTCATGGGCAATAACGACTAATTTCTGAATGCATTCAAGACTACCCTTGCATTGAAGTTCTCTTTGAATGATCTCGGGTCTCCTTATCATTTCCTTGGTATGGAAATCCTCCCTACATCTCACAGTTTGTTTCTTTCACAACAACATTATGTAAGTGAGTTATTGATTTCTACCAATATGGTGGATGCAAAACCTGTCTCCACCCCTCTTTCTACTTCATGTGATTTGAGTCCAACGTCTAGTGCTCCCTCATGTGATATTTGGGAGTTCCGTTGTATTATTGGTTCTCTATAATATTTGTATCTCACCTGCCAGATGTTTCTTTCTTAGTGAATAAATTATCACAATACATGCAAGCTCCCACTGAAATTCACATTGAAGTTGCCAAGCGTCTACTCTGCTATCTCAAGGGGGCACTTGACCATAGTCTTTACCTCTCTCGCACCACATATCTCTCTCACACAACATTTTGTGATTCTGATTGGGCTGGAGATACTCATGATCACAAATCTATTGCTTCTTATCTTATTTATATGCGGCCCAATGTCATTTCTTGGTTCTCTAAAAAGCAACCAATTATTGTTAAATCTTCAACGGAGGTTGAATATCGAACTATAGCGACCACCACCACTAAACCGTTGTGGTTACGAAAACTATTAAAGGAGTTTGGTCATCCATCAAGACGCCACAATTATTTTCTGATAATATTGGAGTTACATACCTTTATGTTAATCCTATATTCTATACTCGCATGAAAATCTTGCAATTGACTATCATTTTATTCGCGACTTGGTTGTTTTTAAGGAACTTCAAATGTCTCATGTGCCAATAAGTCATCAACTAGCTGATCTACATACCAAGCTTCCATCACTCTTGTTGTGCATTTCTTCTAGACTAGATTGGCGTTCGGTCTCCCTCCTCCATCTTGCGGGACATGTAGATTCTCTCTTCATTCATTCAGAAACAATTAGTTGCAGATCATGTACATGTATCATAACACATCCTTAATTATAACTTATGATATCCCTTAATTAGATGTCATCTTGTACATATTTTTTTTATCTTTTTATTGTAATTATTTAAAAATAAAATCCTTTTATAATTTATATGTATACTCATATATATTTATACAATATATGCTCAATATATAAAAATTATATTTATCTATAGTTGTGTTACAAACCATTTCCAGCAAAACTGGTGGAGAAAGGACATTGAAATGGAGTACGCTCACCATCTTTAGGTATCTTTCATTCATTTCCTTATTCATTTATCCTCTTTACTATACTGGAGTGTGTACATTGAGTTATGTACGAGTGGGTGTGATTATGTTTTCTCTGTATTTAAAAGGTAGAAGTCCTATTAAGTTATTGAAATCGTTTTAGATTTTCTGAATTTAGTTTTTCGAAATAATAGAATTTACAAAGTTTCACACAATTAGAACTTAATTAATCATTTATATTTCTATTTTACAAGTTACATAATTATGTTTAGGCCTTAACGTTTATGTACTTGTTGGGAATCATGGACTTGTGTTTTGACCCATTGTCTAAAGGATTATGTTATTCTTCACTTAATTTATCCATAGATTAACAGAATAATTGTGCTTGTTTTTATTGTGATACCTCTTAATTTCCGATTTGATTCAATAAATTAGCAACTATTTGATTCAATAAATTTGACAAGATTGAGTGATCATGTTATCTTTTACAACATAGATTTTGAAAAAGAAAAAAAAAAACACCTTTATTTTATTTCTAGTCGATATACAAAATTACTGCAGATATTCTTTAGTAATAAATTCTAAAAAGATGAATGCTTTATAAAAAGGAAAACAAAGTTAATACATTTTTACATTTTTTAATAATCCATGATAGCAACTCCATATTTTTATCTCTATTTGTTCGAGTGTTTGCGAAATATATAAATATTGCTAATATCTTCTATCTATTTTTAAAATAAAAAAATTTATATTAGGTACATAAATGTATAATTTGTTAGGAATGGAGAAATGTGAATCTAAATCCTGAGAAGAAATTAAAAAATTAAATAATATATAAAAAAGAACTCATATTAAGATTTTAAAATCAGATTTATTATATAGATTCACTCATAACTTAGGATTTATACTCAATCTTCTCGACAAAACCTCTATAAACAGATGAAATGTATACCAAATCACTACCTATATTTGATAAATAAATTTCTTTATATCACTCCAATCTAATTATATCCTTTTACTTAACTAAGGAGGATTCAAACTTTACGTTTTATAATATGTTAGAAATTCATATAATTATATTTATATACACTTGATAACGTTTTATTATATCAAATGCATTTCTACTGATAAAACTTTCAGAGTATTCAGATATCTAACGTATGGACATATGTCCATATTAATATAGGTGCGATACTTACGTGTCGCTTACGTGGGTGTTTCACATCCTAGTAATACTTCAAAATATGAATTTTTAATTCTCCAATAAAAATAGTTTAATTAAAGAAACAAAAAATATGCATGTATGTGCCAGGAAACCTCCCAGGAATGCGACAGAAGCATTATCCTCTGAAAGAGGTGACAGAAGAAGAAGAAGAGTAATTTACCTTTAATTTGATGAACACATTTTGAAACAACCTCTTGCAAACAACTTCTTATCAAGATATTCTTTCCAATTAAAAATTATAAAATTTTAGAATTTCATTTCCTGGTTAACAGATAGCATCCCTCATAAGTATCTCCTTACATAAAAATATGTTTAAAAAATAAATTATCCAATAATGAGTGTGCCCCATAACAATGATTTGAAGTTGTGATTGAAGTTGTCTCATATGACTTTTGGTGCACATACACCAGAATGTTAGAGGGTCCCTCACCAAGTTGCTGTACGAAGTTGCTCTTTTCTTCCTAGTATTCCTGCTGGAAAATGTAACTAAGCATCATGGTAAAGTTTTCTTGAGACAGATTTTTTTTTATGATGTTAAAATTATAATGGATAATCAAAGTTTAACTTTTTATTTAAAAAAATAGCAATTCAAATATCTCAGTAACTTAGTTTAATCCAATTATATAGACTTTGTTTAAAGGGAAGAAGATGGCATAATGAATCATGTGATAGAACCTTAAGTTGCCTCTTATGACTTTTATATTCCAGACTGTGCATGTAAACAAAGTGTCACTTTTTAACCAACTGGACTCAGTTGCCGCTTATGACTCATCCTTAAGTGTGCGTGTGTATATAAATAACCAAAGGGTCATCTTTCTCACCAAGTAGTGTGAAGTCTCTTCACTAGTTTTCAGCTCTGTTGCAATTTTCCAGACAAATTATATCCAATTCAGAAAAAAAAGACTCAGAGTTCATAGCTTTACATGGACCCTTCAATTTATTAATAAGGTAACAATATGACGCAAAGTGTGTGATGAATGTTTATGTTGTTTTCCTTTTCCAGTTCTCTTGATTTAACTGTTCTGTTATATATAATTGCTGTTCATTGGATTGGATCAATATGGTTATGGATTTTCAAAGTACATGTCTGGATTAAAGCTGAAAGAGTTACAAAATATTTGTGTTTCAGATGCAGGGAATCTTTCTTTCTCATTTTATATACATTGGAATGCATACCTTTGTATTGAGTGGTTTCAAATTCTGGCTTTCATGGGTGGTTTTAACTCAAAAGAAGATAAAAACTTTGTTTTTAGAAGTGGTTGAACAGTCCACTTATATGTTCTTTGTGTACCTACAGATTTGATGCAGTTTGAGGGTTCAATGAAAATCTTAGTGTTGTTTGATTTTGCTAGAATGTACAGTGTACTTTGCTAGTGTTTACTGTATCAGTACTCTAAAGCATGATGCAAACACATACTAGCTGGGTATTTGAGGCCTTGACTGGGGACAACTAGCCCTTAAAAAAAGGAAAAAGTGCATATGGTTCTCAAGTCAAATCTTGTACCAATTGGCCCTTTTTCTTGGCAAAGTAAAAAAACACCATTTTCCCCCAATAAGACACTGACACGTTGCGTTGACAAAGACTTGGTTGAGACAGATATTATTAATATTATTTGTGATTCCTCTGTTATTGGTATTGGTTTGTTGGTTGGCTAACCATATTTTTTGTTACAGCTTATTCATGATTTTGTTGATAAAATTATGCACTATACCTGTTTGATCCTTAATCTTCAATAATAGTCATTTACTTGATTGAAGTCTTGAAGTGTTAGATTGAATGGGTAATGAGGTTGGATTTTCATGTAGTTTCGCTAATTTACTAACCAATTGGCTTTCCATGTTCAGGAAATTCTACCAAACAACATCCTATTGTGTTGACCTGGAGGTGGAAGTTTGAAAATTTTTTGGAAATTTTGGAATTGTTGCTTGTTTAAGCACAAGAATGGGACTGTCTCCTCCTCCAACAGTTGTCCTTGGTTCAGTAGCCTTTGCAATCTTTTGGGTTCTAGCAGTTTTCCCATGTGTGCCTTTTCTACCTATTGGGAGAACTGCAGGGTCCCTGCTGGGTGCAATGCTTATGGTCATATTCCAAGTTCTTACTCCAGATGAAGCTTTTGCTGCAATTGATATCCCAATTCTTGGTCTTCTTTTTGGCACAATGGTTGTGACTGTTTTTCTTGAAAGAGCAGACCTGTTCAAGTACTTGGGGAAGTTGCTCTCATGGAAAAGTAGAGGACCAAAAGACTTACTTTGCAGAATCTGTGTGATTTCAGCTATTTCAAGTGCTTTTTTCACCAATGACACCTCTTGTGTTGTATTGACTGAATTTGTGTTGAAAATTGCAAGGCAGCATAACCTCCCACCCTACCCTTTCCTTCTTGCACTTGCTTCAAGTGCTAATATTGGATCCTCAGCAACCCCAATTGGGAACCCCCAGAATCTGGTTATAGCCATTCAAGGTAAAATATCATTTGGGAGTTTTCTAACTGGCATTCTTCCAGCTATGCTTGTAGGACTTGTTGTGAATGTTGTGATTCTTATAGCCATGTATTGGAGGGTATTAACTATTCATAAGGATGAAGAGGATCCAATTTCAGAAGTTGCAGAAGAGGAGATTATGTCCCATCAGTTTTCTCCAGCTATAATGACTCATTGTGGATCCTTTAATCCTGAAGAATGCAATGACAGTTCAGAACCAACTAATAATCTTCAGAACTCTTCTCAAGTTCACATTATGGCAAACCAAACACTGCCAAGTTTAAGTGAAGTTCAGATGGTTCCTAGTAGCACAACAACCCTGAATGCATCCAAGGAGAGGACCAGTGACACAAAGGAGGAAGTTAATCCTTCAAAAGATGTTGCAATAGTAGTGGATAGACCTATAGAAGCACATATGATGCACTCTTCAGAAGGAAAGGAGGACTATTTGAGCATGAAATGGAAAAGGATACTATGGAAATCTTGTGTTTATGCAATCACATTGATGATGTTGATTGCAATGCTTCTTGGTGTAAATATGGCATGGGCTGCAATTGCAGCTGCAATAATTTTGGTGGTGCTTGATTTCAAAGATGCAGGGCCTAGCATAGACAAGGTAAAACTTATACAATAGAACCGCTTGCACATAATTGAAACTCTAGCTATTGTTATTTTTGTGCTAGTTGAACTTTGAACAAGCTCTTACCGTGATTTTTCTTCTTGGAACAGGTCTCTTATTCACTTTTGATATTCTTCTGTGGAATGTTTATCACAGTAGATGGCTTCAAGAAAACCGGAATTCCAAGTGCTATGTGGGACTTAATGGAGCCTTATTCTAGAATAGATCATGCTACTGGAATAGCTACACTTGCTATAGTTATACTTGTCCTATCAAATTTGGCTTCAAATGTACCAACTGGTAAGTACATGATCACTGCCAAAATAGTTATTTTTCTTGTCAAAAATGACCAAGACTAAATTTACATTCCTCTCTACTAAGAGCCATTTTCATCTGATGAACCAAAACATTCTATTTATGTTTTGTAGTTCTCTTGCTTGGAGCAAGAGTTGCAGCCTCAGCTGCTGCAATTTCCAAAGAAGATGAGAAGAAGACATGGCTAATCCTAGCTTGGGTGAGCACTATAGCAGGAAACTTTTCACTATTGGGATCTGCTGCAAACTTGGTTGTGTGTGAACAAGCTCGTAGAGCTCCAAACACTGGATACACATTAACTTTTTGGACCCATCTCAAATTTGGTCTTCCTTCAACTCTCATAGTTACTGCTATTGGATTGACCCTCATAAAATGATAAAAGAATCACCAAATGAGAAATTTACACAAGCAAAATAGGTTCATTGTAACATATTTTAAGGTTGTGTGAGAGAATACATGTACAGGTACATTAACAAAGGATTTCTCTATTCTTTTTATCATTTATATCACATCAAATATTGATGATCCTAGCAAAAAAGTTTGTTAGGAATTCTCTGAATTTCATCTTATAATAAAATGTCAGTTTCTATGTGAAATGTTATTCTTCTTTAGTTGCTTAGCTTTCTTCCAAGTTAGTGCACTCACATCACTTGCTACCCTTTTTCAACTTTATGTCCCTTGTGTTGGCATGATCTCAAAGCTTCTTATCAAATGTTTGGTGGTTGTTTTCCTACATATTTTGAGAGATTCACTACAAATATACTAGTTAACAACTTCTATCCTTAGAATTAATTACTAGAACTAATTGCAAAACATGAAAAACAAGATTATATACAATGAGAAATAATCAAATTATTCTAAAAATATCTCTACTAGTATGTTTGGATAAATGATTTTAAGATTAAAATTATAGTACAAACATCAAAATTCCAAATGTGAACTTGAGATCCAAACATGTGGTTCATAACCACATTTTTTTCTTTCACAAAACTCCAATCCAACTTCAAATTTTATTTAGTCAATTGAATACTATCCAATACCACTCCTATGAACTACTTGTGAATGTATAGAAAGAGTTTTTGTATTCATAGTTGTAATGGCAAGTGAATTGAATATGAAGAAATGAAGAAGACACGTGCATGGTTATGTGTAGGTGAATGGAGCAAAAGAAAATGTGGGAGCATGGCATGTGGGAGGGTGCCACCCATGGAATTTCATATACATCTCCCTTTTCCTTATCCCTAAGTTTGCACCAACAAGATTACATGTTATTGTGCCTTCTCTCGTTGCTTAATACTTTGCTTCAATTTGCATTTCTTCAATTCTTCATATAATTTTGTGTCTCTTTTTGCAATCAAACTCCTAATACCATAATCATCTTGTTAATTGGAAAGTATCTCTTTTGCTCTTCCAACATTATTACAATGTTTTGATAGGATTATGGATTTAATAGTGCAAACTAATTTATGCGATGTAAATCAAATTACATAGCATATAAAATAAAGTACTTGATTTCTATTATAAAATTTATAAAAAAGAAACATCATAATTGATTTTGTAAGGGAAAGTGACATCTTTTTTATTTTTTGGAGAGTTTTGCATAAAAAATCAGTGGAATGACTTAACATGATTGTGTGAGAAATCTAAGGAACACATTGACACCAATTCTAGGCACATTTGACGCCTCAATTGAATTTGAAGCAAACATAATGTAAGAGATTATATCATCATGTACTGAGCATGGAGCATTGCTTGCATAACACCCTAAAACTTATCACAAACAAAGCCAGTAGTGAAATTTACAAATGGAGCATCACTGACATTAACCTTAAATACACCTATGGTGGTTAAGATAGCAGGCACTTGATTGAGTCATTAATTGCATAACTTCTTTCCATTCGAAATTCGATTTTTTAATTACATTTAGGTTGAAATTTTAAAATTAGTTTTTAGTTTAGGAGGGACCTTTTTAAAACAATGTTTTTTAATTTATAGTTTAAAAGTTTAGTTTTTCTTTATGATTTAAGATTAGTTTGAAAAAAGTTTGTATGGTAATAATACGTTAGTACGACAATTGTATGGATGCCACCAAGAATGTTGTGGTAAGAGGTTTTTGGTTTGTAAATTTTAGCAGGAATATTAAACAGTAAAATTAAGAATGTATTAAGTAAAACTTCCATTTACACACACAGTTTTATATGTATATATATGAGAGAGTGTAACTTTGACAATTAAGTATAATTATATAAATCAAATGAATGAGATTATTTGGGTTCAATTTTATTATACTTTTTAAGATACCAACATTACTAGGTGTAATTTTTATTCAATCATGATTATGTTATCATTTATCCTATAAAATTATTCAAATCTCAATCCATTAAAAGAACCTAACTCTTTTTGTTTATTATTAATCTCTTAAACTAGTAAAACTAAGAGACTTACTTTAAGATAAATGTTTTAATAATAATCAATAATATTTAACCTATTTTTAGGAATCAAACCGGTTGATTCTCTTTAGCTCAAAATAATATAGTAATTACAATTGAAATTATAAAATGATGCAAGTGGTTTAATGTTCAAATTAAAACAACACAAATATTAAAATATACGAAGGACAATAACAAATAGTCATTAATTTAATAATAATAATAATAATAATAATAAATTCAATTACATTAACCCAAAATAAAAAGGAAAATTTCATAAAAGTTGCTAATTTCCTTCCATATTTGATGATTAATCCTATAAAATTAATAAACAAATAACCAAAATTAAATGTAAAAGATAATAAAAATATTTAAACTTAAAGAATATTAGTAACTACCACAAATATTCTGCACATAATATGCCAAATCCATGTATATGATTCATAATCTACAAGCATCCTCTCTTGGAACCATTAAGAACTAACACAAATGTTTTTTACCTAAATTTCTCATTTGTAGAACAACACACTCTAATCTTAGGTAATTAGGTCCCAAAAATCTTAGATTAGTTTCCATTTCTCACGTGATAAAATAGATTTAGTAAACTCACTATTAGTAACTCTATGTATGAAAAAACAACACCATCAATCGTGTATTGAGGGAATGCCTCAACTCAGTGGATTATTTTAATTTATCTCAATATTTGGTGAAATGGATTTGAACTAATAAGATTTATGTTTGAGAGTTAAGAGATGAAATAAACAAGAATAAGAACATACGAAAGGATATAAATAGTTAATAAAAATTTAGCTTTGTTGTAATCATTTTACTACCCCCTAAAATTTCTCTAATTGTTATACGTCACTAATGGTATTGTTATTATAAGTAAAAAGTCAACTACTGTATATATTTGTATTTACAAGACACAACCTTCTTTAGAACTTTATTTTTTGGAAGTGTAATATTTACATAATTTAAATAAAGTATATTGGATTAAATAAGGTATTATAATGCTTGAATTTGATTTTAAAGCTCTAATCTTAATTTATAAAATTTAAAACTTAAAACGATTTTGGTCACCGCACGTAAAAGTAATTGATAAAACATTCATTAAGCATGTTAGTTTACAAATATCGTTTATACATTAATATATGACATGTCTTGAGTCACCAAGAAAAGAAGTTATTTATTTAACTACAAAATAAAATAGTCACTAATTGTGACCGAAATAGTTATAAAATAATTAAATTTTAGTAGTTAAATAAATATAAAATAAAAGTAATGATTGAATTTAGTGATCAATTAAGTCAAATAATTGACATCTAACATTATATGCCAAAGTTTTAGTGACATATTAACAACTATTTCATTTGGTAGTTAAATATTAATCTCTAAATAACTTTTTTCTTGTAAGTAAAATGTCGTCAAAATTATTTTAAAGAACTTAAAATTTAAAATTTATGATGACTGAATTAAAAATCAACAATAGAAAATCAAAGCTAGATTTAATTATATTTATTCTTTTGGTTCATATCTAATTATATTTAAGATTAAAACATATTTTTATCTCATTTCAAATATGTTTGTTGGAATATAAAGTTTGCTGGATGATGATGTCATGTTAAATTTACTAGTAACCTAATCTTGTGTAGTGTGTTACTGTACAAAGTTGTAAATGGTAGTTAGTTACACCCCCTCACTGCAATTATCCTAAGTTTATTTCTATTTTTTTTCTTACTTTTTTTATAATAAAATACTTGCAACGTAGAATAAAGTCATCATGAAGCTATTGTGCAAGTAGACTTTTTTTAGCTGAAAAATTAGGAAAAACTCCTTAATGGTAAATTTTTCTCCACATTCTTGTTTAAGAAAGCACTAAGTTCTATTTGAGTTTTTTTTCTTGTTTTTAAATATGTTATTATTACAATTTGTTGTTAATTGTTTGGTGAAACTAGACATCATATATAAATTTCTCTTTCATACATAGAAATACAAATTGATACAAAAATCAAGTTAATCCAAGTGGTAACAAAACAAAAATTCTAATGAAAAAAAAATTATCTTAAATTTCTAACACTTTTATATTACAAAAATCAAGTCAACCATTAAATATTTAACACTTTTATTACAAAATCAATGCCTTTTCAAAATTTATATAATAAACCACTTATCTTTAGGTATGACTTCTTTCATCTCTTATTCTTTTTCATTTTTTATCATAAATGTTCATCAAATTATATAAAATTGTACGTTATGTAGGAGATCATGCATCTAAGTTGTATTATTGAAAATAAGCTACAAACATTAAGACTAAGGCTCTTAAAAAAAATATTTGTAAATCTCATTAATATTTATGTCATTGATGATAAACAAATTTGTTAAACAATGCAATTGAACTATTTTTATTTATAAAATCAAAATTTAATGGTTTACTTATTGATTTAAATACTATATCTATTTTGTAGTCTTTATATTTATATATACATATATATATATATATATATATATATATATATATATATATATATATATATATATATATATATATATATATATATATATATATATATATGATTCAATATTTACGATGACTACTTCTAGATTATATAAGATTATATATGTAAGAATATATTTCAGATATCTTATCTTATAATTATATTATCTGTTATATATTATTTTCTATTTTATATTAATTACATGAACAAAATAAAACAATAAAAAGACACAAACATTTCACTAAGTTAAATAAAGTAGCGTGCATAATGAGATTAGATATCATAATTATAACAAAAATCACCAATAAAAAATATTACTTTAAATAGTTATATTATCAACAAGTATATATATATATATATATATAAGACAAAACATGTAAAGATACAACAACTACTTTTATACTAAAATATTTTACTAACCTAAATTCTTTATATTTTAGTATTTGTATAGAGAGTGAGAAACTTATAATATCTTTCTCCTTGTGAAATAACACCCTTTAGGAAAATCTTATTGTAAATTCTCTGTACGAAAAATACTCCTCACAATTTAACCTTTGTTTTGCTTGTAGTCAGAAGTCATAAAATAAATACTTAAAATTCTTAGTCTTAATAGAGATAATGTATATACGAATTGACAGAAGTAACTTTGCACTTTGTTTATAATAAATGTTTGATCTTAGAATTCTTTGATAGTTTGTTAAAAGAGAATGAAAATAATCCTTAAGATGAATCACTATAAAAACTACTGGGTCATTCTTGCTTTTTTAGACAATTATCAATGGTGTAGTACTTTTATTATAAAGTCTCTCTCGTATTCTAATAAAATATCTTTTAAAGTATATATATTATTTTAAATTTAAAATATAAAAAAAAACGAAGAATCTATTATCTTGATATCATTAAATCAATATAAGTGTTTTTTCACTTACAAAACTTATCTCAAAATTTCCTAAAAGTTTTAAAACCTTTTTATATTAATTTCACAAAGATTGCTCCAAAATAACTTGCATATAAGATTGAAAGTTTTCAAATGCTTAAATGTTTAAGTAAAATAATAAATTTAATTATTAAATGTTTATTATTTCAAATGCAATGAGGTTAATAACATTTTAATATATTAAAAATATTCTTAATATATTAAAATAAATTGTTGGCGTTTTAATATTTATGCAAGTACTACGTTACTTTTTATTTTCTTAAAATATAAAGAGTAACTCATATTCAAGTCTTTCTAGATTAAAAAAATGAAAAATAAAACATTTCATGAAATCGTTTCGATCATTCTCTATGAAGAGAAAAAAAAAATTATACAAATCTAGCTATTAAATTATTCAATAATTCTTAATCGGATAATTTATCTTAAAATCTATAATATGATAGGAAATTCATTTCACATTAGTTATAATTACAACATTTTATATTACTTTAAAATTATTTTAATATTTTATTCAAATACATCAAGATAAATATAATATATTTTTAAAATATAAAAAATATGAATATTTTAATATTTTTTATTATATTTTATTTTTCTCTCTCTGTACATACATTCCAAATCCTATCAAACTATGCTATTTTATTTATTTCCATGTTTATACTCTTTTTTAAAAGATAATATATTCAGTATGTATTTGGAAAATAATTAAAATCAACACATATAGATTGTGTTCAAATTTATATACTAATATTTCTTCTCTATTTTTGCAAACAAAATCTAACACTTCATAGTTTCAACTAAGTGAAATATCACTTTCTAAAAGATTGATCAACACATGAGATTTAAATTTATCACTAAACTTTGGATTACTTTTATACATCATGACATGTTTTCACAAAACAACCACTTGTTCTTTCCATTTTCTCATTTTATTTCCAATTTATTCAAATAATTCAATTAAAATATCATCTTTATTATTTTACCATTAAACTTGTCCCAATAACCTTTAAGGTAAAGTTTCATCATTGAATGTTGATATTCCTTAGTGACGCAGCCTCAAATTAACTATGTATCAATGTTCATAATAGTAACAATAATTATAAAAAAGTGTAACCTAAGAATCTCTACCGAAATAATCTCTAATACATCATACAAATTTATTTTTATATAGAAATAATATGTAGTTGTGGTTGTAATAATTTCCAACAGCAAAAGATGTAATAATAAAAACAATGTAATAATTAGGTTCCATATTTTTTAACTATTTTATTGCAATTTGTATTAATTAATTAATATTAACTATTAAGAATCAACCCTCAAAGACCCTCTTCTTCGGTGTCTTAGGAAGAGAAAACACACTCTCTCTCTTCTCTCTGTCTCTCTTTCTCTCTCTTCTTCTAGTTCTTCTTCCGTACGCGATCTCTTTCACTATCTCCCGATTCCCAATTTTTCAACACACACCCCTGCAATCCTCCTCCATTTTCTTGCATTTTCGGTTTCTGGGTCTGTTTTCTTTTTGGGGTTCTCGGTGGTTCAGAAAAAAGTGTTTTTTTTTTCCTTCGCTTTTTGCGTACTCAGATGTGAGTGGAGCATTACAGTGTGGGCTTGAGTTCAGATTCACCGCGTGGAGAAATTCGAAGTAAGTTTCCAGCTTTGTTGCATTTTGGGAATGTTCTAATTTCAGTGAACGATGATCGAGTTGGTTGATTTGACTGTTTTTCTGTGGCCAGTCTGATGTGTGGGTGATGAGTGGATCTGGGTTTTGATGTGATTTCTTTTAACAATGGGGGTGTGGTTTCACTTGGGGTTATGATAAATTTGGTGTAGTTGAACTGTGTGAAGTTGAAAGGTTGAGTTTTTCCTGGAGGGGGTTTTGGAATCTGGGTATTGGAACACACTCAAAGGGTAATCTATATGTGAATAATAGTTTGATTTGGAGATGAGTTTCTACTGTTTCGACTATCTGTTTACAAATTTTTATGTAGCTGATATTTTTTTCATATGCATTATTACTTATTTTTTTGATTTCTAGGTTAGAACTTTGAAGTTGGACATGCTAAACTATATATTTTTAAGTTGCTAAATAATGAATTTGAGCTGATTTGAAATAGTGGATGTTGTTGTCTAACTAATGCCTTAAAGTTTCGGGGAGTTTTAGAATCTGCATACAAGATTTGTACGGAAAATGATGTCACGTTGCATTAGTCTATACTGATTACAAATAGGAAGGTTAGAGGTGTTTAAACTTGACTATATTGCACTGATACAGTATTTGGTTTTGGAATTGTTGATTTTTGTTAGTTAATGTGTTGTTGTGTTGGACCCGGTGTAAGATGTTTCTCTATCCGTACACTTGTTGACCAACTTATTGGAAAAGGTTGATAATTGGTTATAGAGCATAAACTGGAGAATCGTTGGATTGTTAGTTTATGCTATCATCTATTGGAAATATATCATTCAGGACAGTATTGTCATAGTTTTACTGGTTAAGATTAGATGCATATGTAGAAGAGTTTGGATATAATATGTACATAAGGTTGTGAAGTGAAAGTATTGATTTTATAGTGATTGATTATATGTGTTATTCTTTGTTGCAGGGTTTTGGAACCATTCAGTCCCTAATTTCTGTGTCTGATTCTGTAGTACTGCTTTTGGATTTATTGGATTCTTCATTTGATGGGGGTTTTTGGCCGGATTGTAATGTGTGTAACTCCAGTAGTGACTTGAAGTGATAGATATTTCAAACTATCAATGGTATTAATTTAAGAAACTTGTTTACGGCTTATACAAATTACAAATATGCCTACATGGTGGGGGAAATCATCGTCAAAAGAAACCAAGAAGAAAGCAAATAAGGAAAGTTTTATCAATACATTTCACCGAAAATTTAAAATCCCATCTGAAAGTAAATCCAGCAGTAGATCTGGAGGATCTCGTAGGCATTGCAATGATTCAATTTCCGAGAAAGGGGCTCAATCACCTCCTGAATCAAGATCTCCTTCACCTTCCAAAGTGGCAAGGTGTCAAAGTTTTGCCGAAAGACCTCATGCTCAGCCACTACCACTTCCTGTCCTGCACCCATCAAATATAAGCCGAGCAGATTCTGAAATTAGCATATCAGCTAAATCAAGACTTGAAAAAGGGTCCAAACCATCATTGTTTCCACTACCAAAACCTGCATGCATGCGTGGTAGGCTGAATCCTGCAGATTTGGATGGAGATCTGGTCACTGCTTCAGTCTCTAGTGAGAGCTCCGCTGACAGTGATGAGCCAGTGGACTCTCGCAATCGTAGTCCTTTGGCAACCGACTGTGAAAATGGGACTAGAACCGCTGCAGGCAGTCCTTCCAGGTATACTCTACAAGCATTCACTATAATGTGCTTCAAGATTGCATATTTTGTTTCATATGCATGCCTAGGTTGTGTATTTTTAGACGTAGAGAACAGAGATGTGTCTTCTTCATTTAAAAGCTTAAGCTTTTGGGATAGTTGGTTCATGGCATGTTATCAAAGCCTCAGTTCAATCCTTGCTGCCCCATTCTATAAAAATGTTGAATTTCAGCACAAGTTAGGGACCAAGGAATTATCCATGCATGAAGTTCAATGGTATATGAGGGTGTGTTGGAGATATAACATAAACCTTTCTTGAGTCATCATCTTAAGCTTAAGCTTTTGGGATGGCTAGTTCATGAAATTTATGATTAATAGCAAATAATTTTTTATTTTACTCATTTTGGATGTTGGCCTTTTTATGAAGCTCGATGCCCAAGGATCTATCATCTACTGTTTCCCAAATAAATTCAAGAGAAACCAAAAAACCGGCAAACATTCTGGGTAATCACATGTCTTCTACTTCACCAAAACGGAGGCCTTTAAGCAACCATGTTTCAAATTTGCAGATTCCTCCTCATGGTGCCTTCTGCAGTGCACCTGATAGTTCCAAATCAAGTCCATCAAGAAGTCCATTGAGAGTATTTGGCACAGAACAGGTGTTGAACTCTGCCTTTTGGGCCGGAAAGCCATATACGGAGGTCAATTTAGGTGGATCTGGGCACTGCTCAAGTCCAGGTTCTGGTCACAATTCTGGACATAATTCAATGGGAGGGGACATGTCAGGACAGTTATTTTGGCAACCTAGCAGGGGTAGTCCCGAATATTCTCCTGTACCTAGTCCCAGGATGACTAGCCCTGGACCTAGCTCAAGAATTCAAAGTGGTGCCGTTACACCTATTCATCCTAGAGCTGGGGGAACACCCAATGAATCACTGACAGGACGGGTTGATGATGGAAAACAACAGAGTCATCGTTTGCCCCTTCCTCCTTTAGCAGTGACCAATACTTTACCTTTCTCTCATTCAAATTCTGCAGCAACTTCTCCGTCCATGCCAAGAAGTCCAGGAAGGGCAGATAATCCAATAAGCCCTGGATCACGTTGGAAAAAAGGAAAACTGCTTGGCAGAGGCACATTTGGACATGTCTTTGTTGGCTTTAATAAGTATGAGTTTTAGACCAAATGTTCTTGATTCTATTTTAAAGATTATTTTCTTTTTCTATTTTTAAATCCAATAATGTATGCATCTTATAAATTGCTTGGTTAAAATATTGTCATGCTTAGGGAAAGTGGTGAAATGTGTGCTATGAAAGAGGTGACTCTGTTTTCAGATGATGCCAAATCTAAAGAAAGTGCTAAGCAATTAATGCAGGTAAATAGATTTCCTTTTTTGACCCTGGAAATTTTTGTTGGATGTGTAATCCTTATTTTCTTTGGAAATACATTTGTTTCTATTTCTGTTTCAAATTGAGTTTAGCTTTGAAAAGCTAACTCCCAGATTCTGGCAGGAAATTACCTTATTAAGTCGATTACGGCATGCAAATATTGTGCAGTATTATGGTTCTGAAACAGTAAGTTCTCCATTTCCTTTTTTTGTTTGCATTCTGTTTATATTAGCTACTTGTAAGTGATCATGATTTATTTTGGGTTTTTTATTCCAATTTCTAATGCTTGCATGATCATCTAGTTACAAGAATATTAGTTGGTTTGTGTATTTACTTGACACCGTAATATTGGAAACTTGTCTACAGTTTGTCTTTTTAGTCTACTCATAGGTGCTGATGAATCATCCTTAAACAGGTAGGTGACAAGCTTTACATATATCTGGAGTATGTCGCTGGAGGCTCCATATATAAACTTCTTCAAGAGTATGGACAATTTGGTGAACTAGCTATTCGTAGTTTTACTCAACAAATTTTGTCAGGACTTGCTTACTTGCATGCTAAAAATACTGTCCACAGGTGAAATAAGTCACATTCGTTGTTAAAAGTTTAAATTATACCAATTCTTTATATTGATTAGCTTTCTATGCTTCTGAGTTCTGATATCTATCACTTATATTGCATTTCTTGTAAAGGGACATCAAAGGAGCAAATATACTGGTAGATACTAATGGTCGGGTTAAGTTGGCAGACTTTGGCATGGCAAAACATGTAAGCTTGGGGATAAAAATTATCCTGTTTTTTGCTTTTAAGCTAATTGTAGGATATGAAAATTGGTTTCTGTTGCTTGTGAAATTGTCAATAAAGGTTTAAAACTTCCTAATTCACTGATTCAAGAGAGTTTCTAATTCAGTGGGGTTTTCTTCATGTTTCTTTCTTGTATTTCTCTTACCTTTTTTTGGAAGATATCTTTCCTGTCCCACTCCTACCAGTTTATCATGCATTACTTCAACTTGAAAAAAGATCTCTATGAATCCAAAAGACATTGTTTTCCTGCATAATTTCTATTTGATATCACATCTGATATATATAATCGCAAGTTTGCATGATCTATCCTGTTCTCTCAACTATTAACCTGCATATTTTTGCAGATAACTGGGCAATCATGTCCATTATCATTCAAGGGAAGCCCCTATTGGATGGCTCCTGAGGTAGTAATGTTTTCTGTTAGTTTCAGTTCTTTATAGGTTCAATTACATCTTGCTTTTTATGACATGTGACATGATTGCTTGTGGTTCTGATATTTTAGGTTATAAAAAACTCCAATGGTTGCAACCTTGCTGTTGATATATGGAGCCTAGGATGCACAGTTTTGGAAATGGCTACAACTAAACCTCCTTGGAGTCAGTATGAAGGGGTTAGTAATTTATGTCAAAATACTGGAACTTTTAGCTGGCTTTTTTATATTCTATTTCCCCCCTATTATTTTATGTAGTTTGTTACTTTCATTTATAAAGCATTGATGATATTTATTGTATTAATTTATGTGTTGACTTGATGTTCATTGTCTTTGCATGTTAACAAAAAAGGTTGCTGCCATGTTCAAGATTGGTAATAGCAAGGAACTCCCAACAATTCCGGATCACCTCTCTAGTGAAGGAAAGGATTTTGTTAGGAAATGTCTACAACGGAATCCACACAATCGACCTTCAGCAAGTGAATTATTGGACCACCCTTTTGTAAAATATGCTGCACCTTTAGAAAGGCCTATTCTTGGTCCTGATGCTTCTTCAGACCCAGCTGTATCTGGGATCACACAGGGAGCTACAGCTCTGGTAGGAAAGCTACTGCCCACATTAATCACTAAAAAAATTGTCTATTTTCATGTTAGTGTGAAGTGGGGGATTGCCTGTTTCTCTTGCATTCCATATCATGCCTGTGTTAAATATTTGTGTCCCCTTATTCCCCATGCGAATACAAAGCCATCTGCTTTGCTACTTGAAAATGTCAGACACTTTTGTGTGCTTGGTGCATTCAAATTGCTTGTTTGATGATCATTTTCTTGGTATGTATATTGTATAGACATTTTGTTCTCGTGGAAATATAAACTTAAATAATTGAATCTATTAAAGACTATAATAATATCTTGGGGCAGGGGCAGGGCGTGCATGCATGCTTGATATTTGTTCTCGTCCCTTGTCCATTGAAATTGTTTTACAAATTTTTCTGAGGGAGCAGCATATAGGATGGACAAGAATATTAGCTTTAGCCAGATTAGTGCTGACTCAGCTCTGGAATCCACTGGATTACATAGAAAATCCTAATATCTATGAATGAAAAATATAATTTCCCAACCCTTTTACAGATAGTGGCGTTTTATAGGATTTGGTTGGGTAAACTTTTCTATAACTTCCGGTAGAAAAGTATTAGGAAAAAATGGAATAAAAACTGTTACCTCCCTTTGGCATGCGTCAATATATTTTCATTGTCTTGATAACACGACTGGTCAAACTCATAAAGTGTCTTTCTTCAGCTGATAAATTTCTATTTTGGAATCATGACTTAGTAATAACTTGGACTTTTTTGTGTTACTGTTCGGAGAAAAGGATTCATATTCTTGTTGATTGTTTGTGTTACTATTTGGAGAAAAGGATTCATATTCTTGTTGAAATGTGTAAGATTTCCATTAATTCTTTATCCTGTCATTGGTTCCCTTAGAAGTAGATAATAAAAAATACAGGGCTAGGCATAGACAACTAGAGAAATTGTACGAAACCATTTACTTTCTGCAAACTGTAAGATAGAATTTTTCCATTAAGATCTATAGTGCACACATGGAGGTTGGGGGGAAACAAACTACGGATGAAGACTGTTGTCATCAGGAGAATTGTGGTTACGATTGGTGTTCATTTGAACTATTTTTCAATTGTATAATACTGGAAAATTTTGCTGTCAAAGTGGAATGATCTTTGAAGTTGTTTTCTTTTATGGTTTCTTGTCTATCCTTATAATTATTATGGTTGTGATACATTTTCAGGGTATTGGACAAGGAAGGAATCCTTCTACATTGGATTCAGATAGACTTTCCCGTCATTCTTCTAGGTTTTTGAAAACTAATCCTCATGCAAGGTAGCTCTCTCTCTCTCTCTATGTCTATCTATCTCCCACCCTCACACACACACTCACTGCAACACAAGGTTGCTGACACTGCCTATGGTGATCTGAAATTACTTTATCAATGTACAGTGAAATCCATATTCCGAGGAATATATCCTGCCCTGTCTCACCCATTGGAAGCCCACTTTTGAGGCCAAGATCTCCGCAACATATGAATGGGAGAATGTCTCCCTCTCCTATATCCAGCCCTCGGACTGCTTCCGGTGCATCCACACCTCTCAACGGTGGTAGCGGTGCCATTCCATTTAGTAATCACTTGGTTTACATTCAAGAGGGTCTTGGAAACTTGCCAAAGTCCTCAAATGGTGTCTACATTAGTGGCCCTACTCATCATGACTTGAACGTTGACATTTTTCGAGGAATGCAACAGACGCCTCACATTGCATCAGAACTGGTTCCAAGTGAAAGTGATGTTCTGGGGAAGCAGTTTGCACGGTCTCCTCGTAGTGAGCCATATGATGTTCAATCAGTCTTGGCTGATCGTGTTTGTAGGCAGCTGCTGGGGGATAATGTGAAAATCAACCCATCCCTTGATCTAAATCCCAATTCTTTGCTCAGCCGGGCTAATGGTTTATGACAGGGGGCATTTTCCTTGGCCCTCCTTTGTGAGCAAATCTTTGAAGTTGGTCAGAATGATCCATTCATTGTTCTATTTGCTGAGGAAGTAATTGTAAAATAGGGAGCCAAAGCATAGGAGAATCAATGCAATAAATTTTGATCGGAGAATAGGAGAGCTGAGGCACATTTTTCCATTTTGCATGGTTTCTCCCTCAGGCTTATGGAGTTCAGAACCTTTCAGGTGAAGTGCCAAACTAAGCCATAGGATGAAAATTCCTGACATTTGATTTGTCTATATCAACCGAAGCAAATGCTCACTTGTTGCAAAAAGAGGAGCTTATGTTTGTATGTAGAATTTTCAAGATACAGCATCAGTGCGTGGATTTCTCTCTGGTGTCTGAAATATGAGAAATGATAGGTTTAATGTTAATATTAGCTCAAGGAATGAGTTTTTCTATCATATGTATGCAGTTCCTTCAGTTAAAGAATTCATGCAATGACAGCTGTATCTTTTGGAACATCATATAGATGCAAAAATAGTGAAATTGGTGCAACATTTAGCTTCTAGACTATTTTTTGGGAGGTGATATTGCTGTACAGAATATGGGAGACTGTATTGTGATTCTGCATTTATTGATGGGAAGCCAAGGCTTTGTGAATCCCATATATCTCTTGATTGCATGCTCAAATGTATTACTGTCATTAAATCCTTCTGCTGGATTATTTTGTACATTATTTTTTGAAGTAAAAATTGAAGATATCTGATTTAAGATTCTCTCAACTGGTTTATGCTGCACTTGTCTGATGTGGTTAATTCATTTTAGTCTTATTTTCCCTGTAGTGATTCTTCTATTAAAATCATGTTTGCGTTACCCAGTAGGTCTTTGAAAATTTTCAAATAAATTCTTATAACTTTTAATTGGATTGCAGAATTGAAAAAGGAAGTCTTTGAGCAATTTGAGAACTTTCAATTAAGTTCTTAAAACTATTTTTTTTAATTGGATTCCTAAATTAAAAGAGTAAGTTCACTGGGTTAGTTTTTGGCTTTTTTAAACCAAACAATGATAATGTTAAGATTTTAAAGATCACATGGATTCAATAAAAAGCAATTATATGTTCAAGGTTGTAATGGAAACAAATTTTAATCTAAGCTTATTTAAAACATTTCTAATGGTTGAGGAACTTAGTGATTTAACTTAAAATGTTATAATTTATATCGAAATTATTTTAATATTTTCTTGGAGTTTGATTGATTGTATCTATACTGAGGTAGGTACACATACTCATGCAAGACTTGTCCTTCAAAACACTCACTCAGGCCTTTGGCAACTTTTGAGGCAGTTTGCTTTTACAGGCTGACCTCCAGAATTCCTCTGCTGTTTAAGCCACTAAGCTAATGGTGAAAAGGGAATTTTAATTTCTTTAATTCTTCAATTAATAAAATTTATGTGTTTAGTTTTGGTTAGAGATAAAAAATATATATTTGTTCAATATGAAGAATATATTTAAAATAAAAGTTAAAATTGGAATGTTTCTTCCTATATCTCAAAATTCTTTATCCATCTTCCACTCATTTTGGAATGTAAAACTTCAAAAAAACTAATTTCAAAATTTAATGAAATGTGAAAGAATTTTAAAGGGGTTCAGGAAGCTGAGCTCTTAAAAAACTTGGGTAATGTATCCCACATGTTGAAGTGATGAATTTAATGGACTAACAGTATCATTTTTACTGATTTACTGATTGATCCCTTATCAAACCATGCAAAAAAGAAAAGAATAGAGCTTTCCTTTCAAACGACTTGCAACCTCCAACAATGAACCACCCTATTAATTTGATGCTGTAAAATTTAATAAAATTGTGCTTGTAGAGATACTTGTAATTTGAAAAAAGAAATAGATTCCAATATATGTAAGGGATGATGGGAGTCTTATTAGTGCAAAAGAATATGTTCAGCAATTACATGATTAGTCCTCAAATGTGCACACGGCAAAGAAAGTTGCGTTACTTTTAAGCCATGTGATTCCGCCAGGTAATTGATCTTGAGCGTGACACAAACCATTAGTTAATTGAAATTGGAGCATAATCAGACATGTCACATTAAGTCTAGCTATGACAAATTATGATCTGAGTTATTGAATCTAACATGTTTAGTTTCCATCCATAAAAAAAAAAGTTAATCAAAAGTTAATTGCCTAATTAAACGTAGTTATCATTTGGTGCTTCTTTCTCTCTTTTGACTGTCATGTTGTGGGATTATTCACTTCCTAGTTGTAAGATATTTGTCTTACAGAGAAAATAACAATAAAAAACAGTAAAAACTGTAACAAAAACCACAATCAAATATATATCATCTAAAAAACTGCAGTTTAGACAAGATCAGATTACAAGTATCTCAATTTGTGTAGGTAAATTAAGAATAAAATTGGATAAACTTTTTTTGAACTTCTAATTTTTAATTTTCTCTTTTATTATGTTTTTGAAGAAGTTTATTCCAATGTATATTCCTAGGTAATGAATACTGTACAAGGGAAAACTCTAGGAGTGATTTTTAATGGATCATTCTTATGTCTGACAATTATCACTATATATTAGCCCCTATTGGTTAGGTAACATAATATCAAGATTTGACCAAATTTGAGCTGTGTTCCCACAGTTTCCTTGCCAGCTCTGGATCAACTGCTTGTGAACTTGCTTCAGCTAAGTTACTATCAGCAAAGTAACGGCCAGTCAACCCTTTCAATTGTGGATGCAATGCAACGTAACATGTAGTTGCTGCTCCCTATATTCCAAGGAAAAAAGGTATATTAGGTGATACGTGCTAGCAAGAAGAAAAACCATACTACTCTAAGAAAACTATATGAAAAACAAACATTTTGCCTTTTTTCATTTCCACAACAGGTCACATAAAGACCTGAATACATTATTCCTACAAACCAGTCAAACACAACTCTCCATTTTGGAGAATAGAAAAGATTTCTAACAACTCATGGTATAGGGCTAACATGTATACTAACTAAGACTACTACCTCCAAGACAAGAACCTTTTGTTCTCAAGTTGATAGTAGAAGGCCAATAGTGTGAGGTGGGACAACTTGAGAGGGCTAATGGGGGTAGATTGAGTTGGGATTAGGTCATGGTTGGGATTCGGCTAGATTATTGTGTGTGGATAGAAACGTAACGGAGGTTGAGACTATTGGGTGGGTAGAAACTCACTTTGACTCTAGAGTTGTCCGACTGAGAGGTGAGGATCCCTGAAAAAACGTGAGGAATTAAGTCTTATTGAGAATTTACCCATTATATTGAGAAATGAAAAAAAAGATTGTGTAAAATATCTTATTTCTCAATATGTTTGGTCTAACAATCATTCTACTAAACATTGGAACTTTATTGGTTGTCACAAAAATTCCTGTCTGAGCCTAAGAAGCCATGAAAAGTGAACAATGGACTTAAGTCATGAGAGGAGATGAATGCGTTAGAAAGAAACTCAACATAGGATGTAGGTTTCTTGGAAAAAGTTTAGTGGCCTAGAAAAAAAAAAAAAAAAAAAAAAAAACAAGATAAAGTATTTCATGTAGTACAAAAGTTAAATTTGAGGTCTTTGCTTAAAGTGTGCATGAAAGACTTTGAATGAAAATCATACTAGATAACTTTAAAATAAAGGATAACGTCCTTATGCAATTTACTATGATAACAAGTAAATTATGAGCATTGTCTATTAGCCAGTAAAACGTGATAGGTTCAAACATATTGAAATTAACAGACAGTTCATCAAAATGTTATAGGCTTAAACATAATGAAATTTGACAGAAACTTCATCAAACATAATATTGGCAAAGGTCTCGTAGTTATAATCCATGTCCTAACAAGACTTCAAATAGTGGACATTTTCACTAAGAGGCTTCCCCAAGGCAAATTCCAGGATTTTGTAGGTATGTTGGGAATGATCAATAATCATTTACCAACTTGAAGGGAAGTGTTATAAATAGTGGATTATTAGGATAAATAAATCTCCAATATCTCCATAGTGATTAGGAGAATATATCTTTAGAATCTTCTTATTCATTTTGACCTATTTTTATTTCCTTAATTTGAAGAGTTTGATTATTACAAATATAGATGATAAAAATGTAATTGCTATGGTTGTTATCAATAAAATAATTCATTGTTTTCTTACATGGTTCAAGTGGAACCAAATAATTAATTAAACCAATTAAAAGAAGCTTTTAGGAGTTGTAACCATTTTCATAAGTAGTTTACAAGGTCTAGCTAACTTTCCTTGTACTTGTTTACCAGAAAATTGTGCTTGATGAAATTGTAATCTAATACGGGAGAACTGGACAAACCAGTCTCAACAAAGATTTTTCCTAGTGACAACAGAATAGAGCTTGTCTCTCTTTTTCTTTGAATGTAAAATATAATACATTTAAATTTCCTCCACCTTTTTTAATTATTTCATGTAAGTAATAATAGTTCACCCCACCTAGTTAGATAAGGCTTTATTGTTGTTGTGTTTCAAATACGTAATCAGTTTACCTGCTGAATATTTTTCATCACATATTTACCAAGTAGGCCAACAAACACTGCATAAAATAGGAGCAAGCTGTCAATATAACAGGCTAAACAACTACAAGCATGCATATCTTCAGATCCAAAGAAAAAAAGCAGGCAACACCATCATATGTGATATATTTAAGATTAAGGCATGATAAAGAAATATAAAGTAGTGAATAGTGTCATGGGGGCTAAACCAACCTGTTCCCACCCCCTCCCCCTATGTCCTAACATCAAATAATAACCACATGACCATGTTTTTGAGAGTTAAAATTAGTTGGATTGGTCATCTCCAAATCTACACAGTTGTCAGTATCAGACCCAACTAGGAAATGTATATGAAGAATAAAGGTGTTGAGAAAAATAAATCTTGTATTTTATGAAATTGAAAAGAATGTACAGTGCAGCGATTCTGTTTATAAAGATCTATACATGCTACTGAGCTCAGTTACAGGTTAGTTATGACTGTAACAAAAAACAGTTACACTAACTAGAGTTTACTCTTCTACTATAGTTAATAACACTAAATAATATACAGTAAAGGAGTTTTACACTCAAAAGGTTTAATTGATCTTTTGATCCCTATACTATACCTGTGTCAATTTTTCGTTTTAATCCCTATATACACTTTTTCTTTAATATTAAGTCATTGTTATCAGTTTTCTGGTGGTGTAAGACTGCCACAAAATGCTGGCATAAACACTATAAAAAGTTGTTGATATAGGGAGTAAAATACAGAGATGTTAGGTATAGAAACTAAAACAAAAAGTTGACCCAGGAATATAACAAAAGAGTAATTAAACCTAGAAGAAATAAGTAAGAACTGGCCTAAAGTGTCAAGTGAGCCAGCCTCCATTAGTTAGGTCTGTCAGATAATTTTTAGTTTCTCTCAAATATATAGAAATAAAAATGCAATTGAAGGCCATGGCTAGAGTTAGTTTTGGGTGGGACAGACCACTCTCAAATTCTAGGAACAATATTTGTAATTCACTTTGATCTTCTTTAGGAACCTGCGGTTTCAAGAAGAGGGTATAATAATAAAGATTTCTTCTCTTTATTTGTTCCATATTGTCATGCTAGGTTCATAAGCTGACATATCTGCACACAGTTTGTCACCTAAGAACTGAATTAATGGATGTTTGACAAAGGGTAATGATGGAAACCTCAATAGAAATGTTTTTATAATCTTGATAATGTCAGATGTAGTTTTTCACGTACAAACAAAACACCAAAGTAAAAAGGAGTTACCATCTATTAAACTGTGATAACGAAATAGATTGGTGGCAATTGGTCCTGGGCTAACTGAGTTTGCAGTTATCTTTGTGCCCTCTTCCTGCTGCAAGTAAACACCAAGTAGCATGGTGACTGCTCTGTTGTATGTTGATTTAAAATTTTGACAATGATGATATTTTCAAAAATAGGAAAATGTTTTTTCAAAATAACAGAAACAGGTGCAACTTGTGTTTTGGAAAAACCTCATAGATGAGCTAAATGCTAGCAGTAGATGAATATGATTCAATACTAATGTAAACAAATATGCTCATGGAAATACATGAATTATTTGAAATCTGAGTAAACTATCATGCAGCACCTTATTTAGCCTAGGACATCTTCATCTATGTATATAGCTAATTCTTATGCAGGGACTTGACATAAGGTCCCCCAAACTTCTAATTTACCATGTACACCGTATCAGATTCCCCACAAAATCATCCATATGTATTTGAGTTTGAGTTTGTGACAAAGGTGCATTCATATATATTCTTCTGGCTAGATTATTTAGTGCGTGAAACAACAAACAATTCACCGGCCAGACTAGCAGTTAGATCATGCATAAACTACAGGTAAAGCCAAATTGAGACTTATGTTATATCACATGAGCTCATTTAACATGTCAAATCAAAATCAGAAACGTATATAAAGAAAAAAAATTCAAGCCACCAAGGCTGCATCCTCCCTCCATTTTGAGGTTTGGGGAGTGTTGAATGCATGCAAACTTGCTCCTATGAGCATAGAGGCTACTTCTGTGATTAAATCCATGGCTACCAGGTCGGAAAGTAGGAATATTATTTACAACCTAACTGATGTACAAAAGTAAGAAACTCACTCATGCTTTGTTTGAATTGGATGATAGAAAGTGAGAGAGTGAAAAATGAAAGAAATGAAGGAAAAACTAGTGAAAATAAGTAGGTAAAATACATTTATTTATTATTAATAACTTTTTCAAGCTGAACTCAATCTTCTCATCGTAGTATCCTGATTACCCTCAAAATCACCACAATCCTAGCACACAGTTGAAAGAGATTGACACCTTCCTCATAGAAAGTGGCATTCACCTCTGGTCATTAATATCAGAGTGATACAAAATAAGAGAAAAGGTGACTTGTTTATCAATAAACACCCTCAGGAAAATATCTTACAATCCCCAACTCCAGTTTAAGAACTCCTAAACTGTTCTTACATATGCAAATTGCTTATTACAAACTGTTGGTTTCCGTAGACCATTTCCTTCCACAACCATTTTCTTGATAACCTAGTCCCCTCACTCTCCTGCCACCTCCTCTCATGTTTTCTTTATTTTGATGGGTAAATAAACAGAATAATGCATACAGAAACAGACTACAAGCAGATATAACACATAATTAATAACCTCAACTAAGTTGGTCACCTTAAGCCGTCTGGCAAGCTCATTGGCATGCAAAACATTGGCAAGCTTTGACTGCCCATATGCAGAAAAACTATTATACCTGTACATTGATAAGAAAATGAAAAATATGGATCACTTAATATATGCTTGGATGGAGGGTGGTTTGGAGGGAAAGCAAATGAATGACTAGCTTTTCAATTCAATTTAACTTAATATTTTATTATTTGAACATTTTTAAAATAGAAAAAATAAAATTAGATATTACTACGCAACGTTATATTAGCCTTTACTTATTTTCATAAAAAATAGTTTTCTCAAATTTATAGATGAAAAATTAACCCCTCCTTTTCCCTCCAAACCCCTCCATTCCAACATATCATTAGTTTCAGATACAATTAGTAGTTACCAATGAAAAGGGGGTGAGCTTGAACACATAAAGCTAAAAACTGTCAACAGCAGTACTAAACTTTATGGCATTAAACATATTGTTACCCTGATTCATCATTAATTTTATCAAATCTAATCCCTTCAGGATATGATAATTTATGACGTCTTGATGAGACATTTACGATCCTTCCCTCCTCCCTTTGTTCAATAGCAGTCCGTTTCATTGTTTCAAGCAATAAGTTTGTCAAAAGAAAATGACCTGCACGGAGGAACCCTTATATCTCAAATTCCCCTAGAAAAGGGACAAGGTAAGTAAACAACTCAATACTATACTATAAATAAATAATTTCAGGTATAAACAGAATTGAAATTTATAGAATTTACAAATTGATAAATTTTAAATTATGAAATAGAGATATGGACGTACACTCAGTATCTTTTTACATGACAATTTGAAACAATTATTGTTTTAAACCCATGAGTATAACAATCTATCAAATTCCATATTTATGTGTGTGTATTGCCTTTGGACAGTTTAAGATGAGATTCTAACCTATATGGTTTGTTGCAAATTGCAATTCTATATTGTCTCTGGAAAGCTTGAATGGTGTTGCCATGATTCCTGCATTATTACTTTGAACAGAAATATAATTTTCAGTGTATACAACAGCTTATGTTGAAATTTACCATCTAGCATTCTTCAAGCAAACAGCATTTTGATGAATGTTTAAAGTCACAGAGAACACCAAAACTTCCATTCAAAAAGTACATATGACAGTAGTAACATACACAAGTATATTTAGAGGAAGACCACAAGATTTGAACTGTGCTGCAAATTTCCTAACTGATTCCAGTGAGCTAAGGTCCAGCTCCATCATGTCAATTTTTGCAGTTGGGTTATCTCTTAGTATCGTTTCCTTGATCTCCCCACCAGCTGCCATGTTTCTGATCCCCATAACAACATGGACACCGCGTAATGCAAGCACACGTGCAGTTTCAGCACCAATACCACTACTTGCCCCTGCAATAACATGTATCAAACAATGATAACAAGTCACTTGCATCAAAAAACACAAAACTACCATAAATTGAGCACCATGATGATGAATTAATTCCACCAACATGTATTTCCCAAATCTACAACAACATACTTGACATAGCCATTCAAACTAAATATATATATATATAGGCAAAAGCAACAACAATAGCAATAGATAAACATGCAATAACTTTTTCCTCCTTATCCGCAACCAAATTGTAGCCGCAACATCAAGGTTTCTGGGGTTTGGTCACAACTACAATTATGATAGCATTCACCGCATTTCATTCACAATTTTTCACAATATCAAGGATTCTGACAAAACCGCTCAATGATTCTGGAAAAACCACCACTGCAACCGCAATTTACAACGTTGTTGACAAAACATAGTAGCATAATTCTGCAACACTCATTGAACACAACCAAAACCATGCAAACATGTCTCATGCATAATCATCAAGACAAAAAGTGTGACTTTTTTTGTTCAATTACCATCAAGAAAATAAACCCATAGCATTTCATCATCTTCGTCCACTCTGTTCTCATTCCAACAAAACAAAAATCCCCACCTAAAAGGTTGAAATATGGAAGCATAGTGGTTGAAAACAACATACCCATTTAAATAAAGTTTCCATTTTTAAAAGGGAAAATTTCCATCTCATAAGAACAACAGTCCAATGACGAGTAAATTAAGGAAGAACAGAACAAATAAAGGACACCCATTTCCATTATTCATGATTAACCTGTAACAATGGCAGTGAGGTGAGTGGCATCAATGCCCTGAGTAACTTCCTCAGCAGTAGAAGAAGCTGAGAATCCAGAAGGTCCTTTTCTTCCCAACCACCACATTTTTTCTCTTATCCTTGTCCAAAGTGAAGTTCACACATTCATATTGTGCTGCGTTTCACTTTAATTTCTCACTTCCATCAAGATCCTACTTCGCAAGAACGTGTTCATTTTATTTATTTTGACGTGCAAGAATAAATTAAACATAAAAAATTCTGAATTATTACAAAGATCTGTATTTTATATTTTCATATAAAATGCTAAGTTTTTGAAGAAAATATAACATACTAAAATGAGATTTTTAACTAAAGTTTAATTTAACTTTTTTAAAGCACATTCGTCGTTTTTTTTTTTTTTTTTTTAACTTTGTTACCAAATTATGACATTTACATATTCTACAAATTAATTTTTCAAATCTTATGCGTTTTGTTATCCAAACTTATAGTGAATAGTTGCTTGAGTGCCTATTAAATGTGTAAGACATTTTCAATTTTTTTCTTAAAAATTAGTAAGTTAATAATAAGTTTTTGAGAGTTTTATTTGTTATATGAAATGATATTTAATTATGTGTAGACGTGTGAATTTGGTTCAGATCCTAGAGTTTAATCCAACTACAAGATAAAAAAATATCACATAAAAAATACTTTATATCATAAGAATGTCAACAAAAATCTATGGGCTAAAATAAAAAATCTAAGACAAATGAAAATGAAAAATCTAAGACCAACCATAAGCTATCTTTTAAAGTAAAAAATTTAGTTAAAAATGAAAATGAAAAAAAACTTAAAAAATATTTATACAAAAAAAAAAGTATTTACTTAATTCAAATTCAAAATTAGTATGAGAAAAATCAAGTCAATTAAGTTAAAAATCAAGTCGATTAAGTTAAGATAGGTTAGGTTGACAATATGTCAAGTTTATCAAGATGGTTTAAGTCAAGTTGAGTCTAGATTAGGTCGATCAGGTCTAGTTTAGATCGAGATGAATTAGGTCTAGGCCAGGTTAACTTAGGCTTGACCTAAGTTATGTCGAGTTGAGCTAAGCATGAGTTAGGACAAGCTAGATCAAATTGAGTCCAATTTTGGACAGGTCAAGTCAAGCTAAGATGCACCTCCATATTGACTTCCTGCACCTCCATAATTTTACATATTCTCATTTTAGCCTTGAGGAAAAGACAAAAATACCCTTGTTAATTTAGAACTAGGTTAAAGGTAGAGGAGAACATGGAGGTGCAGCTCAGTTCAATGTTTGTGGAGGTGCAAGTTTGGGGCAATCAAAGGTAGAGGGAGAGGGATTGTAGAAGTAGAAGAATATCCTGCCGGAGGTTGTAATTGTTGAGGGAGAAGAATCTTAGAGGTTCTTCGTCATCGTCGACGGTAACTGCGATTCAATTTTTTTTTTTCTCTTCGCAGATTGCACAAACCGCAATGCAATTAAAAAAAATTATCATTGCGGATTGTACAACCCACAATTAATTTTTTTATTGCGGGTTGTACAACCCGCAATGTATTTAATTTTTTTTGTATTACAGTTTGTACAACCCGCAATGCATTTAAAAAATTTTTGTATTGCTGTTTGTACAACCCCCAATTACAATTTTTAAGTGTAATTATTTTGATTTGTTTGTCTGTTTCTTGTGAATGAATCATGTAGTCTATGATGGAAGGAGACTTTTACAGTAAATTTTTTGAAGAAGTAGATAAAATATCAGAAAACCAAATGAAAGTGTTGTTATGGTTAACAAACATGAATGTGGTTTTCATTTTTCAACAAATGAGGTAAATGAATTTGGTTATACTAAATTTTGTTATTGGATAAATTGTGATAGTGTCCTTAAAATTTTTATGAATATTATATTTATGTATTTGTTACTAGAGATCATTTACTTGAATAAGTTTGGAAGGTTGATTTTTCTCTTGGAGTTGTGATTGTCATATTGAGATCTGATAAAGCAACGGGTCAACAAGGAAGGAAAACATTTGTATTGTTAGGTTGTGAAAGGAGTGGAAAATATAGAAAATACAGGAATGATTTGGAGGTTTCACAACTCGCAACAACGACGACGGCGGCAAAAAACAGCCACCACCGCCGTCCTCCTTTGTTAATACCCTACATCTACCACTATAACGTCAAATTAAACTTATTAAACTTACAATAAACCTTACCTTTTTTTCAATTGATGGTATAACTGCCAACAGGTGCCTGTGAGTTCAAGGTGTGAGAGATGGAGGTGTTGTGTGTGTGGGTTCAAATTTGCTCCAAACTTTCAATTTCACCAAAGGTGCAACAACATGTACGAGGTACAGTAATGTCGAAGGTGCAACAAAGCCGGAGGTGGAGGAACCAAGAGGGTGCACGGTGCAGTGAGGGATGGAGGTGTGAGAGATGGAGGTGCTGAGTGAAAGGGGTGAAGGATATGATTGGATTAAAAGAAAATTAAAAAGGGTAAAATCATAAATTCAAATTTACTATGGAGGTGCAGAAAGTTAGTATGGAGGTGCAGGAAGAATCAGTCTAGGCCAATTCGAGCTAAGCCCATGTTAGCTTGTGTCTAGTTGGGCCCATGTCAACCTTAGTCGAGTTGGGTCTAAATCAACATGAGTCAAGTCAATCCCACCTTGAGCTTTGAATTGGGCACACCTCAGACATAGTTGAGTAGGACTCACATCAACCCAAGTCGAGTACGGCCCATGTCAGACTGAGTAGAGTTAGGTTCATTTCAGGGCAAGTAGAGTTGAGCCTATGTTAGATCAAGTTTAGTCAAGCCCATTTTGGGATCAATTCAAGTTGGTCCCACATTAGACCAGGTCAGTTTGGGCCCACCTTAGTTCAATCGAGTTGAGGCCCACCTTAGGCTCAATCTAGTTGGGGCCAACCTTAGGTTAAGTAGAGTCGGATCACATCAAGTCGAGTTGAGTTGGATTCAAGTCGGGTTGAGTTATGTCAATCCTTCATTAAGTTTTTCATTAAGTTGAGTAGAGTTGGTCCATGTCAAGTTGAGTCGAGTCAAGTCCAAGTTGAGCCTAGTTGAGTCGGGTCAACATCAGGTCTAGTTGAGTTAAACTAACATCGAGCCAAGTCAAGTTAAACCCATGTCAGATCGAGTTGTGTTAGACCCATAACTAGTTGAGTAAAGTCGAGTCCACATCAAGACAAGTCGAGTTGGGTCCATTTCGAACCAAGTTAGACTAAGCCATGTTAGGTCAGATTGAAACAAGGTTGGCATAGTTAGACTCATGTCAAACAATGTCGAATTATGCTGAACTTAAGTTGAATTGAACTTCGACCTTCCAATTAAATTTTAAATAATAAAAATAAAACAATAACTATTTTATAATTAATATAACATATTTAAGGATCAATTTACAATATTTTAAGGACTCAAGCAATATTAAAAAAGTATTTAAGAGTAAATTATAGTCATAGACGAAATTTTCATTTTAATCCTAATCTTCACCCATTTTATATGAGACTTTGAATTTTGATGCTTTCTCGAATCACTCAATCTTAAAATTAAAATGATTAGTTATTTGTTATAATTTTTTTAGTATTGTAAAACTTCAAATTAGATGAGGTGTATTTTTTACATATTTAACTACTAAGTCAAGATTTTCATTCTTTCAATGATTAAATTGACGTTATCTCAAACATTAAAACGTTTGATTGATCATTTTTTTTTTTGTTTTCTTATTTCTCCATCCTTTTTTTTTTTTTTTTTCTTTTTTTTTTTTTTTTTTTTTTTTTTTTTTTTCTTCTTTTTTTTTTTTTTCATCCTCGTCTTCATTTTTTTTTCTTTTTCATCTTGGTCCATCTTATAGTGTAATTGATGGATGTGGTAATTGTATAAATGATAGGAGGTGTCATAAATATTTTACTTGGATGATAATAAAAATAGTGAATATTCTTCAATTATGTAAATAAAATTT
>Ga0209700_100668_pt1 | contig 67143 bp, 43 predicted proteins | sample SiratroredBW_FD_187528 | JGI IMG/M metagenome (GOLD analysis project Ga0209700, IMG submission 187528) | Root nodule microbial communities of legume samples collected from California, USA - Siratro red BW (SPAdes) (version 2) | ecosystem: Host-associated > Plants > Roots > Nodule | place: USA... | reverse complement strand
CCTTGAACCTTCATGATTCTGCTGATTATTATTAAACTTGAACTGAGGTGGAAAACCATGCCTTCTATAGCACGTATCAATCACATGTCCTGTCTTTCCACAATGACTGCAAACATTAGAAGTATATTGTCTTCCAAAACTACTTCTGTTAGTATCATTCATTGTTTTTGACTGATCACCAAAAATTTGTGTCTCTTGATGTGTACCAATATAACAAACCATATGTTGCTGAAAACTAACATGATAAGGTGAAAAATATTGTGAAGGATCAATAATTTCGGCCATAATAAATATAGCAACCAGAGCTCTCAAATTAGAGCTCTGATACATATTATGAAAATAAAGAGAAGAACAAAGATGAACAAAAGACATGAGAATGAATATATGCTATCTGTTTTTTGTGTATTTCATTCAAAATAAAGAACTGAATATATACTAAGTACTGTACCCATTCTAGGTATAGTTAAATAAAGAAAACAAAATAAAATTATTACAATATGATAATGTCAAAAACAAATAAACAGAATTGATGATAATTTGATTCTACCATAAAGACAAAATTAAATAATTAGTTTCCTTCTAGAAGCCTTTTATCCATATTCTCTGAAAAAAAATATATAATGAATTACTAAATGTGTTGTCCAGTTACGAATAACTTTAAACTTATGGTAAATAAGTTTGATATATCCAACCACTTTCCACAACTTATGATAAATAAGTTTGGAATATCCAACCACTTTCCACGCATATGGAAATAAGAAATACAAGATCAACATTCTTCATATAATAGTCAAGACAAGACAATGTAACTATTATATCAATTAATCTCTTTTCAGGCATATGAAAATTAGAGAAATATAGGATCACCATTAATATAATAGTTAAGACAATGTAATTATTACTCTCCAAGGAAAAATTGACTAAGTTTAATGTGTTTTTTTAACTCTTAGTTTTAATATTTACTTGTAAGCGAGGGAGAAATTTGTCAGGAGGTTATGATAAACACCATATTCCATAAATTTTTGTAACTTCTTTTAGGTTTACAATTAGTGAAGGTTGTTTGCAATGAAAGTTGATGCGGAACGACACCAGACTAAAGAGAATATAATTACATTCTATATAATATATTATATTATATTATATTATATTATATTATATTGTTATATTATGTAAAGGATAAAAGAAAAATCTTAATAATAAATTATTTATTTACTAAAATGTATAATGATGGTTATTTTTGTTGGGAGATAAAAATGTTTGGTTTAGAGTTTATAAAGTTGGTTGATAAGAGAGTTACGTAGCTTATAGAATAATGTAAATTAGAATTTTTTATTAAAAAAATATAAATTAAAACGTAAAAAGAAGACTTTAATCCTTAATAAAAAAAATATAAGTTTTAGGATATTTGATGAAAGTTGAGATAAACATTCTTATAAATAACTCCACACTACTTCATCTCCTATAAACATCATAACATCAAAATTTCCATAATTGTAATTAGCACTCATAATTCACATTCTCTATTTTGTAGTATACATAAAAAATTCTATTTATCCTTCCCTCGCTATATAACACAACTAGTTAAGAACTACCAGTCCCATTCATATTGTCCACGTCAACCTTACACCAATCACCCCATGCAAAATGTCCACTATGGTTGTGATACACTAACTTCATCACTTGTACATATACCATGTAATATGCTAACTTTGACAACAATTATATTCTACGCTAGACCCACATACTTAGCAAAGAAGCTATTACAACACTTTATTATCTTCACATATTAACAATGAATTTATTTGCATGTTACTTTTTGAACCGAAATGCACCTTACTAAAACCTTTTTATGTCAAAATAAAATATGAAACTTTACCCCACCATTTGGTTAGACTAACTAAAACATTTCCATTGCACATTGTGTTTTAGACTGATTATAAGATTTAAACACCGATTAGAGTATCTAAATTTTATCATTTTAATAATTTTCTAAATCCATGTTTTAATTTGAACTAGTTCTAATTTAAGGTTTCTAAAAAATATTATTATTTGTTTGAGTTCTATACATGTGCCACCCACACTATATTTACTAATATTTCTCTTTTCTACTTAGATATATCATGAAAAATCTCTAAGAATGATGGTATCATGCACTGACGGGGTTCCTTTTCACTCATCACACATCTCACATATCTCTATTATACATTATAGGAAAAGATGTTTATGGTTTACTTATTTGTTTCACACATTACACATGTCCTATCACTCACATGCACTCTTCTTTTAACCAAGTTATCATACGTTGATATTTGTTTTTGTAAAACTCTACATACACACAATTGAGTAGACAACACTTTAATTTTTTATAACTTATCATACTTGGTCCCCTTATGATTGTATTCCTTAATTTTATACCCTATATTATTCTTTCTACTGCTCATTGCTTTTAGACTGATTATGAGATTTAAACACCAATTAGAGTATGAAAATTTTATCATTTTAATAATTTTCCAAACCCATGTTTTGATTTGAACTGGTAACTAATTTAAGGTTTCTAAAAAAATATTATTATTTCTCTGTGTTCTATACATTTGTCACCCACACCATACTCACGCATATTTCTCTTTTCTACTTAGACATATCATGGAAAATCTTTAGGAATTGACCCTTAGATATGATATCATAAACAGATGAAATTCCTTTTCACTCATCACAAGTCTCCCATATCTCTATCCTACATGAAAAGAAAAGATAATTTATAGTTTACTTATCTGTCTCACACATTACACATGTCCTATCACTCACATACACTCCTCTTTTAACCAAGTTATCATAAATTGATATGTGTTTTTGTAAAACTCTACATGCACACAATTGAGTATACAAAACTTCAATTTTCTATAACTTATCATACTTGGTCCACTCCTATGATTGTATTCGTTAATTTTATACCCTATATTATTCTTTCCATTCCAAACTCAAACACTCATCTTATCATTTTTCTATTGAGCACTTTTTAACGTGCATAAACTCATCAAGCTTTGATTTTTCTATTCAAACTTGATGAGTAAAGTCAATGTTTCTTAATTCCAATCATGTATAATAATTGATGAATAATATATCTTTGACCATTAAAGGCAAAAAAAAGTACCTAGATCTTTGTCACCTTGATACAATACACTTTTCCTTTGTTATTCCCCTAAGTTGCACTGTTATCTTTTAACTAAATTTTCCTGATAAGCTCATAATCCTTTCTTGACTAAGTATTAGTTGCATTTTGGATGAATTTTAATACGTTCATTATGAAGGTTTTATAGTTTAACAAATGTTATCGTCACACACAAAAATACGCATACACACACCTACCTTATTTATTTATAATGTTATTTGTTTAGTTATTGCTTTGTTACATAATGTACATATATTTTGCACAATTTTACAAATTGGTGAACCACTTACCTTGCCTTGTAAGGTTATCATTTGCCTAATCTGCCTCCAAGAATTATAGATCTCATCTAGGTCAAAACTCGTCAAGATTGATCTTTCTAATTTTAATCTCCCCGATTCTGATCTTCCTAGACCCAAGCAATATAGCGTGAATAATTTCCTCAAAACTGAGTTGTTAGAATATTATTATTATGAAAACAAATCAAATCAATAGAATATCAGAGATAATCAAAAGAATATAAGAGAATATCGGTAAGAATATCAGATAAATAATCAAGAGAGTATCAAAGAAACACATCAGTAAAATATTAAAGATAATCAAGGGAGTATCAGAGAATATCAAATGTATTTATTTAGAATAATTTATATATTTAGTTTCCTAGAATTTTATATTAAGTGAACTATTGTAAATAAAGAGATACATATTTAATAAATAAACCTTCTTCCATGTTATCATATTCTTTATTTTTTTTTATTCATAATTATCATATCTTTATTTAACCTTTCTTAATCCTCAATATCATCACATCGCAAGAAGAGTTACTCAAAACTTATTTCATAATAATAGATCTATGTGCAGAGTATATATGTGGATATGATTGTAGTTTTACTAATATGATGCTTTGTGACTTTTGTTGCTTATCAATAACTAATTTCAAATGTAGTATTTAATAATGTAGTACACACTAAGACAGAGAGAGATTAATTCTAAAAGCAAAATAACCCCTTTTTTAATACAAACAAATAATATATTACTATATTTTAATTATATATTTATTTAGAAATTATTTAATATTTAGTAAGCATACATTTAGGTTTGAAATTTTAAAGGAAGAAGATAGGAAAATAAATATGAACTGTACTTAAAAAATATTATCTTTAAATGAAGAAATGATAATATAAATAAGTCTTTTCATTTATATAATACCCATAAAAATAAATATTAATATTTTCCATGCACTCACTATAGACACTGATTTAATTTTGTGGTTACGAATACAGATGAGTTTATGATCACATAATGTCTTAGTTGTGATGTGTTTAACAAAATAAGATTACACCTTAACTTTTTTTATTCACCATATTCGACTGTGACACTTACTATTCATCCAAAATATCTTTGTTTTGCTCGTAGTTCCTCCAAATTTACGCACATGATTGTCACCTTCATTCCATGCCATTTTTGTGAAGAACTACTAATGGGTCCCCCATTAACCTTTGCGACAAATTATGCGTGTCACCTCAATTTATATTTTTGTGTCTTCCTCACTTGGAGGACGTTTCCTTCTATATTTTCTCTTCATTCAAATTCATACATTTTTTCTATATATTTCTTCTTACAACTATTTATATATTTTCTTTTTCTTTTATCTTATAACTCTATCTTTTAAATATATTCTTTATATTTAGATATATCTAATCTTTAATCTTTATTTTTTTATATTTAGACACATATCATTTTTAAATTTTGAGAATATGTTGAGGAAAAAAGTTTAAGAATATGCTTTTAAAAACTCTTATCCATGTATCATTAACAAATTTACAGGAGATTTTTTATTTTTATAAGAACTTATATTAGTACAAGTATATATCGAGTTATAATTTTTATAATATAAAATATATATTTTTCTTTTAGGATAAAAATGGATACATTTTGATTTCGATTGAGTCTCTTAGACATTTTAAATAAAAAAAGTTATAACAACCAACAACTTCAGATTTATGCCAAGTCCAGCACCTTCAGTATAACAGTTGTCCGGTCCAATATATAATGAATATTAGTGATTAAAGAAGTGGAGAATATCTTATTAGTAGTGTTATTGGGATGATGGGAATAGTGAATAATATTTACATGTATTTGTGTAAAAAATTTCTATATGGATTATAACATAAAAAAAAGTTATATTAAAATTGGAAGTTTTAATAAAAATTATAGTATTTTATTTAATAACCATGTTAATTTTTTTTATCACAGCTCGTTATTTACATTCTTTTTCAAAATTTGTTCTTTCATTCTTTTTAAATAAATTCATTCATATTTTGCTATTGTACCGTTTTATTCGTATCTATAATTTCACACTAATTTATATGGTTAAGGATGAAAGAAAATCTATTTATAATGAATTATTTATTTATATTGAGACATGTAATTATAATAATGGTTATTTTTATTAGAGGGTATTGAAACGTTGGATTCACAGTTTATAAAATTTTGGCAAGAGAAAAATTGAATAATGTTCTTAAATTGAAATTTTGGATGATTGAACTGAAATATGTTAACTAAACTTATATTGAGTACAAGACTGACTACACATACAAATGGACTATGTAGCTTATAACTTCAAAAATGTATTTTAGAGCTATTATTTTTTCTTATCAACAATATAAAAATATAAATTAAAAACAAAAAATGAGTACTTTAATCCTTATTGAAAAAAGAACATAAGTTTTAAGATGTTTGATCCAAATATTTAAACCAAACATCCATACAAATAGTTCAACACTACTCTATCCCTATTACAACATGATATGTGCAAGTACATTTGCCTAACCCGACTTCAAGAATTATGGATTTCATCACCGAACTCGTCAAGATCAATCCATCTAATTCTTATATCTTTAATTTCAATCTTCCCAAGCACAAACGTTATAATATGGGTCTCAAGACCGAGTTCTCTAAGACTGGTTTTTATAACATGGACAATCACTTTAAGATTGATCTTACAAGATGGAATTTTCCGTGCTTCATCATTATAATATAGATCATTTTCATAATGTGAAAGATTGATCACTTCACTTCTACCGTGACATGACATGTTTTTCTTCCTAATGTAAGAGACTTATTTTTATACTAAGATAAGATACACATATTTATTATATACTGTAAAACAACGTGTATTTGAAAAAAAAAATAGTCAAAAAATCACTTATGGATATTTTTTACATCATTATATCAGAATCTATAAAGAAGGATAAATCATATATATAAACAAATTTTGAAGAATATGCTGATAAGAGGAAAGAAGTTTGAGAATATGCTTTTAAAAACTCTCTCACCACGTATCATTAACAAATTTACCAAAGATATTTATATATATATATATATATATATATATATATATATATATATATATATATAAAAGTTTGTACATTTTTAATTATGTTATGAAAAGGATCTGATCAATTGATCAATTAGATTTTGTTACCTCCTTACAAAATCATATTAGTTATAGTTAAATAATCAAAATTTATTATATAATCTGAAAAACTTAATTGAATTCGATAACAGCTTTTATTAAAAAAAGTTGTAGTATTAACAAAAAAATGTAAGATATTTTTATACACAAGGTCGAGCATTAGAAATCATGATTCTTTTTGGGTTAAGATAAAACAAGAAAAATCTGCACTGCACTAACAAACACCTCTCAATATGTATGCTACTTGTTAACAAGAATTTAACCAACTGCACAACTACTCATGATCTCTGTTACTTTATTACATCACTTGCACCCACCAACCTGAACTTGGCACACCCTTATGCACCACAAACAACATGTAGTACCCCGGCGGCGCAATCTCCGCCGTCGAAGGCCCCACCACCGTCGCATAATAACTCTCTCCGCCCAGGTACGTAACCCCACGCAACTTCAACACAACCATCCTCTGATTCTGTCCAAAGGAGTGCGTCGTAAACGACGGTGCCACAATCCTAACCGACATGTCACTCGCCGAACCAAAATCAGCCACCGAGAACGTCACATAACACAAAACTCTAAACCCTAAAACGTTATTATTCGTAACATACCTAATCGTTGGCCGCACCGGATTAAACTCCGGCGCCAAATACGGCGGAGAAAATGCCTCCAAGCTAAGATCAGTGGGGTACTGAACCCCAGTGAAGTTGTAAAAAACGTGAGGGTTACTACCACCAACCAAAACCCTTCCATCTTTCAACAACACAGCTGAAGAGTGATATAACCTAGGTCTTGAAGCCGGTGCCATAATACTAAACCGATTCACCGTCTCCGATGGCCGGAATATCACCGGCGTCAACACCGGCTCACGGCCGTGCTCCCACCCAGCTGTCCCGGCCCCTACGCCGTTAATTATAACGACGTCACCGTTAGGGAGGAGAAGCATGTCACCCATTGCTCGTGGCATCGGCATGTTCTCCATCACCCAATTAGGGTTAGGGTCAGTGAGTCTCAGCCTCCCGCACGTGGCAAGGGCTTGCATGAAGCTCCCACGTACGGCGCTTTCGAACGAGCCTCGTGGCGCTCCGCCGCAGACCACCACTTCAGCTTGGAGTGGAGCTAGGTTTTCGTCTAGCGGGAGAAGAACGGAAGAACCCGAGCTGGGGTAGTTACGAGGATCTTCACCTGGAATTGGAGGGAACTCTTTGATTACACTGTTTTGTTTGTAGTCAAATAACACGGACTTTGTGTTGGCGAAGATGAACAGGTTTCCATCGGGTAAAAGATGCAGGAAAGGGTATAAATTATTTTCACTTGTATCGGTGGTTCGCTGAAGAAAGCTAAGAGGAATAGAAGAAGGATAAGTGGTTTTAGGTAAGAATTCGTAGCTGAATTGTCTTCTACCTCCAACAACAATGACACGAGCATCTGGGAGTATTTGGTTTGTTGCATACCATCTTCTTTGTGATAACAAACGTGGGAATTCGACCCAGTCGCAGGTTTGGTCGAAGCATGGGGTGAACATGCGAATGTTACGTTCGCCATCGTTGTAGCCCCCGGTTTGAATCAAAGTACCGTTGGGGAGAACCGAGCCTGAGGAACACCATGTGTCGGTTTGTATCATTAAGGGTCGCAGCGTGTTTGTGGCTACGTCGTATAGAACGGAGTGAGCGGAACAATCGAGTTTTAGGGCAATGTCGGAGGGATCCATTCGACAACGGCCATTGGAAAGAGGAAGGTAGGAGTGGCCAAAATCAGTTCGGTCAAACATGATGACTTTGTCGTTGTGAAGAAGTTGCATGTGCATTGGGGATATGCCAATGCTTGGTTGCAAGAGTAGCCATAGCCCTTGGCTGGCAAAGGGTGATGATGGCAAAGTCTGAGCCTGAAAACATGGAAATAATGAAGCTAGAATAAAGGGTATTAGTATTAAGATCATGATAGTGCTTGTTCTTGGTGATTAGGTAGGGAGAAGGAGAAGTATTGGAAGAATGTGGTTGAGTTTATTGGTGAAAAGTTGGTGGTGTTAGTGATAGTAGGAATTGAAATGGAATTTAATTGATATTTGTGTACAGAGTGAAGCATGAAACATGTCTGATGAAAAGAAGAGATAAACCATGCATAGATATAATTACAGGGAGGAATAAAAAGGAGGGTATCTTTGAAAGGAATGGTTGATTCGGCAGCTAAAGGGGCGCAGGTGAAGCAGTGTAGTTTAAAGGCAAGAAATATGATACCAAAAACCTATACATTTTCAGTTCATTTTAAATCATAGCGTCCACATGTTCAGAAAATATAGGGCACCAGACTCGGTTTATTTAGCATATTCGTGCACTTTTTTTGTTCATTTACTATAAATTAAAAAAGTCGTCCCTAAATAACGGTTCCAATTCAAAATTAAACTTTATTTATTTATAATTAAAATGATATCACGATTTAAAAAAATAATAATAAAAGTCATATGATGTAATATATATATATATATATATATATATATATATATATATATATATATATATATATTCTTTTGAATTTCTTCTCCATAAGACAAACCATTTATGAGGTATTTTATGATTGGTACGTGAATTTTGTTTGTATATAAGAAGGTGTTCCCGTTCTTGACTTGAAAGGATATATGTACTGGTATGAGTGGAGATTTTGATTTGGATCTGGGCTTGCAATAGATACTTTGGTGTGGGGAATTTCTTTTTATAGCCCCATATTTTCCTCCTGCAGCCAATAAATATCAAAATTCCTATTTTATTCTTGTCTTATAAACACTTTTGAAATATGAAATAAAAACTTGAACTGATTTTCAAATTTTACAATCTTAAAAGATAATGATTTTTATATTGTGTAATCGAGAAATTATTTTTCTAAAAAAATAAGTTTGAGATTATATTATTTGAAAAGTACTCTTCCTAAAACGTACTTTTAGATTCTAAAATTTTCAAAATTTCCTATCTCACGTAATCTAGAAGACAAACAAGTCAAGAGAGTGAGAATGGATATGCAAGATTAATTTTGTCTTTTTACACATCTTATGTGATTGTAGATGAAAAACATTAAGGTAAAAAAGAAATCCCTGTTTAGAGTTTTTTTTATAGCTAAACAATTTGCTTCTGTAGATACTAGCATGGATCGTCATGTAAGTGATTCATGGGTAGACCATCTTTTGAACCATTACATACATTAACAAAAGTAATAATAGATGAGATTTTTAACCTAATATTTGTAAAAATAATAATAAATTTTGCTCAGTACTTCTATCCAAATATCCGGTAAATTAATTTACAAAATGTCGGATCTCCATTTAAGTATATGTTTACTTCTTGTAAGTCACCATGGAAATATTATGCAAATGAATTAACATTTTCAATTTGAAACCTTCGTTTCATTCGATTTCTTTACAAAAAAAAATTTAACGGAAAAAAATAAATAAAAATTAAACCATAATATATATGCTAACCATTTTGTGCTGTATAAACAAATTTAAGTATTTAATAATATTTTTTTAAATATTTTTAGAGATAAAATTTATTACAATTTTAAACTCCCGAAAGTTAAATTACTAAATAATGTTTTAAGATAAATCTGTCAACATTTAAAACCTTCAAAATTTAGTTAATAAAAGAATATTTACAGATTCTAATCCTAATCATTATATTTTAATATCAAAATAAAAACTCGAGTAAAAGCTCTATTTAAATAATGTAACAAATAACAAAAAAAAAATATAGAAAATAAGAAGGAATATATTATTGGCGTTGTATTAATAACCATCCAAGTCACTATTATAAGGAGAAGGAAAAATAAGATATAGATTAGAAAAATATTTAAAAAAATGTTAATATCATTTTTTCAAATTAAATATGCATTAATTAGATTCAAAATATTTTCAGTACAATAAAATGTGAAAATAAAAAATGAAATATTAATAAATTAGAAAACATACAAAACTAATTTTGAATTTGAAGACTAAAAGTACTTTTTAAGTTTGTAGGCGTAAAAAGTTATTTTAAATTGAAGTTACTTAAAATGTCAATTGTATATGTGTGGGAGAAAAAAATTTAAAATTTGGAGGTTTAAAATATACTTTTAAATTTGATGAACTTAAAATATCATTTTCACAATTTGAAGACTAAAACACCACTTTGAAAATCAAGAAACTGAAATAAATTTAAAATCTAAAAATGACAAAATCTTGAACAAATTGGAAAAGTAAATTTTTATATCATTATTTTACTAACACGTGTTATGCAAAATTGATGTAGTAGGTCACGTCAACTATAAATAGAACACTTTTAATAGAAAAAAGCAGAACGAATCTTTCCAAAATTTAATGAATATAAATTATTTATATAAATAACTTTCTTCCATCTAACAAACAAAGTCATATATATATATATATATATAACTTATAAATCACTTTTATAAACATTTTCCATTAAAAATGTTCTTAAACACACTATAATGCGGAACTAGGTTTAGTGACCCACAAAAATATGTCTAAGTTCCACTTCCCAGCTATTTGCATTTCTTCCATCTAATAATAATAATTAGAAAAGGGAAGTAAAAGAAAACTATAAAAAAGCCTATCTGCAAGCAGTGATGAACTATGTTAGAAGGTGGGCAGTTGTCCCAATTAGAATTTTGGTTTTATACTCAAAATATATGCAATATTTTTTCTCTTTCTAGAAAAATAGTGAATGCAATAAATTTATTCATTTTTGAAATAGGAAAAATTAAACATTGTATTAGATCTCCAATTATATATTTATGTATTTTTAGTTAATTTTGATATTCACAATAAAAAATATATTTAATATTTTCAAGGTATGAAAATGTGTAAAAGACAAAATAATTTATACAAGCTTAAATATTTTAGTTTCTTTATCTTGAAATTACATATTTTTATGAAAGTTTATAATCTGTATAAATACAATAAACTGTTTTCTTGCTCCAATAAAGAAATTTAATAAATTGGATACCTTATGCAGGAAAGGGTTGGTGCAAGGTAGTTGGACAAGCATTCCAGACGCTCCAACTAGAAGAGTGACATTGTATTACGTTTGAGGTTGGAAATTTAATACTTGAAACGTTGGACAACTTATTTAACTTCATAAGGCTATGGAATATTGAGAATTTTAATAAGATTCTCCTTTTTGGCAAAAGCAGAAATCGAGATTGAATATGGAGAAAGAAGGAAGCAGAAATAGAGATTGGGTATGTAGAAGGAAGGAAGGATTGTCTACTCATGTTATCAATCTTAAGCATGAATTTTGGAAAAGTCTTAAACTTAATTAGAGTAAACAATGGAGGGATCTTAAAAGTATTATTAGAAATACTGAGAGAGACAAATGGTTCAATAAGAATTTTAACTGAAGTGTTGGAAAAGGTAATAAAATATTTTTCTAGAACGATATATGGATAGGAAAAACGGTGTTAAAGGAAGCTTTTCTTAAAATTTATGTCAATTCAATCCATAAAAGCACCAACATAGAAGAATGTGGGGTTTGGCAAGGTTAGGTGTAGATATGGAATTTGTGTTGGAGAAAGACATATTTTCAATAGGAAAATACAATGGTGAATGAGTTTTTGGTAGCAATTCACAAGTGTGAATTTAACAAGGATAATTATGACAAGTGAATTTAAAAGGTAAGATAGAAAATGTGTATTATATAAATCATGCTTATTGTAAAATTTCAGAGGGAACAATGGAGGCTTTGAGGAGGTGTTTTAAAGACTATGGAAAATAAAAGGACAACGATAGCCTCTGTTTTGTAGTTGGAGGGCTTTTTATAACAAGCTTCCAACTAGGGATAATCTACTTAGTTTATTCCAAATGTGAATTCAATATGTGTATTGTGCAATTCTTTTGATGAGAATGTTTATCACCTATTATTCACTTGTAAGACCACTGATAGTATTTGGAATCTGTGTGATAATTGGTTTGCGATACAAATTGTATACCACTGTTTGGCTGGGGAATATTTTCTAGGATACTAGCTGGGTAGGTCCAATAGAAAGGGCAAATCAGTAGGCTAGCATATTATCATTTAGCACATTTGGAAACTGGAGAATATTTTCTAAGACACTAGCTGGGTAGGTCCAATAGGAAGGGCAAATCAGTAGGCTAGCAGATTATCATTTGACACATTTAGAAACTGAGGAATATTTTCTAGGACACCAGCTGGGTAGGTCCAATAGGAAGGGCAAATCAGTATGCTAGCAGATTATCATTTGGCATATTTGGAAACAGGAAATAATATTATGTTTTTGTTAAACCCATAAACATGTATGTTTTTGTTAGTATATAAGATTTGTATTGACACTGTATTTTATTGGTGTAGGAAATGACATGGTAGGACCAATGAATGGAAGTTTTGAAAAAAGTCAAAATGATTATGTATTGTTTTTGTTACATTCACCTAACTGATATGTGTAGTTCTGTTGTTATTTTCCTCTATAATATTCACCTAACTGACATGTGTAGTTCTGTTATTATTTTCCTCTATAATATGCAACTTGTTTACCTTACTTTTGCATTTTACCCTATTTTAAAGTATTAAATCCTAAATTTAAATTATAATATTTACTTTAAAAATAGTAAATTTAATGTATTTATTCTGCTTTGCTTGAATAATTATTGTTTAGCATTTTGTTTTCAATTACATTATGTAGTAGAAAGTTCAATGACTACAAAAGAAATATTCATAATTAAAAATATTGTCAATGAATTTAATAAAGAAATAAATATAGATATATAATGAAGAAATTAGATATACTAAAAAAATATTATTTCTTTATAAATATTATACATTATACACGAATTTGCAAGAATCCGTAAAATAAACATTATATATAAATTTTACATACGAATCTTACAAAAATATATTGCAAATCTGTAAAATAAACATTATATATAAATTTCAGATACGAATTTTATAAAGATAGATGTATATGTAATAATAATAATAATAATAATATTATTATTATTATTATTATTATTATTATTATTATTATTATTATTATTACTTCCTGTATCAATAATAATATTATTATTAATATTATCACTATCATCATAAATATTATTATTATTATTATTTATATTAATAATTTACCTACCTATAGTGGATGTTAATGCTCCAGTCAATAAGTATAGAAATTCTTAGAAAAACTCAATTTTTATTTATCATTTTTCCTTTTCCTTTGAATACAATGTTTGCTCTTTTTTCTTCATTCATCATGACATGTATTATCGAATTCTCAGATTCTATTCACTGTGTCTATTATCTATTATATCTCTTTATTATAATGATTAGTATTAAAAATAATTTTAAATATCTTAACTCTATTATAAGATTCACATGTTATATTAAAAATAATTTTAAATATTTTAATTCTATTATCAGGCTTCAAATATGTTAAATGAATTTGAGTATTGTAAGTTACTTTCATAGGTTCAACTATAACCTACTAGAAACATTATTTAAATCAGAACTAGATCATAACACGACACACCCCTGTCTCGGACTTTAAGTCCAAAAATTAAAAAAAGAGGTTAATTGATCACGCAATTCTATAACTCGTCATTAACCTCTGGAGGTTGGGGCCATGACGCTACCTAAACCTATATAAACCAAGGGCGGTGCATCTTTGTTTTACTTCAATCAGCAATTCTAAATTCATTGAACGTCACTCTCCTTTCACATTAAATAGGACTCAACAACGGAAATACAAGTCTTAAAACTTGATGTCTAAAACTCTGAGATAATTCTGATTACGGTCCCCAAATTTCTTCGGAAAGTCTCTTTAGTCTTTTGAAATTGAAAAGAAAGTCTCTAAACACTGATTTCAAAAGGAATTCAAAACAGATTTTAGTCCTACATCCATAATTCTAAAAGATACTCATTTCAACCCTTTAAAAATAGTATTCAAAAATTAAATAATCTTATTTTAATTTTAGAAAACCATTTTTAAAAAATTAAAGCACCAAATTAATCCCATTTTAGAAAGTAAAAACTTATCAATACTCAAAATATATGTTGTTAAACTTTTTAAAAGACAATCCGTTTGGAGACAGCAAGTTAAACATAATCGGGGCATAGGCTTGTAAAGACCATCAGTAAAACGGGTCAATGGATCATCAACGGGTCTACCCAAGTAATAAATGTGGACGCCCATATTTTTACGCCCACATTCGCTGTCCTCACCTTACCTCACCCTTCTCTTTCGCTCTCTCTCTCTCTCTAACCTTGAAACGAAACCTTGCCACTGCAAGCCACTGCAACGAACACAACCACTTCAAGTGCTCCCAATTCCTCACTCATCCCGGTTTGTTCCTCTTCCATTTTCTCTCTCTCTCCAACTCCATTTTCTTTTCTTCCATTTTTGTCTCCTTCCAATTCCATGCACCAATTTATCGCATCTCATAATTACTCTGTTTTAGCTTATACCTCTTGCAAACTGCTTAAACTTATGATCGCCCTAGTAGGTTATGGTTTCCTTTCCTCACCTTTTATTCTCTCTCTTCTTTCCTTCCTTTCCGTTAATTCTGTCTGTGATTTGGGGTATTTCTGCGTGTTCGTGTTCCGTATGCTATGACTTTTAGGTGTGTATTTGGTGATTCCGTAAGTCTGCGTTTTGATTTGATTTTCATTCAGTGTTCGCTGCGTTTGATACGCGATTATGCTTTGACTGCTGATTCAGACAGTGTTAAAAGAACTAGCAACGTTGCCTGGATTCTGAGGTTGACTAGAGTCATTGTAAGAAATGATGTAGCGTGGTTGGGAACCTGTTGAGAAGTGAGACGAGGGACCCATAACTATTAGCTTCTTGAAGCTAGGGCTATTACCTTCTTAGTAAATGTGAAAAACTACGTATTGAGTTGAAGATTTTAGTACCAATATTTGGGATATGGGGAAGACTAAGCTCCATCTTATATGATAGCTGAAAATAGTTAGTAATAATTAGCTACTGTTACAGAGAATTTTGCATGGTTGTTTGTAGGAGCTCTCAAATTATACGGTTTGGATGTGTCTGTCGTTGAATGTGCCCCTGAAAGTTTTTCTGCACAGCAAACTTCATTTTCTAAAATAAATGGTCAAAATTCATAAACTGCATCATTTTTTTTTTTTTTAAATTTTAGTTTTGTTATTTGTGCAGTTGGAAATGCTCCTAAGTAGAATTCCTGTTAATGGCACTGATATCTCAGGTTACTCCTTGGGTTATTTTTTAAGCTATGTGATTTATTTACATGTCAGTTTTGGCAATGCACCGTGTGGGTAGTGCTAATAATGGAAATAATTCAACTCGTCCTCGCAAGGAGAAGAGATTAACCTACGTGTTGAATGATTCTGACGACACTAAGGTGAACTCATTATTTATTTATGTAATTTATTTGTTCCAGGGAAATAGACAAGTTCAATGTTTGATTCTATTAGTTGCATCATTTATTTGACGTGTGCTTCTAAATCTGTTAACTAGTTAAACTTGATTGGATGTTTTTAATGAGCACAATCATTTCTTACTTGGACGGAAAATATTCTTCAAATTATATGGTGAATTCCCACTTTGGTCCCTGCAAAAGTTTCTAAACTTAATTTTCTCCTCAAAGTTAGTGACATTAAATGGTGTCCTGTGTAAATATTTGGTTCAATTGTGTTAAACAGTATTTGCACAAGTTTGATTTTAAAACCTTTTCTTTGAGGATCAAATGGATGTGATCACCTTTGGAGGACCAAATTGATGTTCATGTTCCTACAAAGATAAGGATGGAGGTTTTCCCTACCTTGTAATATTATTTTGTCCTTTTACATGGACTTAGATCCATTTAGTGGTTTGCATATTTTGACATTTTTTTAATATTTTTCTTAGACTTTACTTTCTAATCAATCAAAGTTTCATTTCTAGTTCATATAGCACTTGGCTTCTTTTCTGCCAGGTACTTAGCATTCTTCTGTGAAAGGTGTTACTGTATGGATTTTGTTTTTTCGTCAAGATTTATTGTTTTAGTTGAAATTTTTTCAATTTTGATAGTTTTCTTGGTTGCACAGTCTATACTTGCTTCTAAGTTGGCTCTTTTCTGCAGCATTGTGCAGGCATAAATTGTCTGGCCCTACTTAAATCTGTATCAACTGATGGGTCTGATTATCTATTCACTGGGAGTCGTGATGGCAGGCTAAAACGATGGGCACTAGATGTGGATAGAGCAACGTGCTCGGCTACCTTTGAATCTCATGTTGACTGGGTAGTACATATGTTCATTTTTTTCATTTTATTTTCTTCCCTTCCATTTATTCGTTGACTTCCTAGTTCTAATATAGTAGCTACTGTTAGATAGCCATGTTTTTTTAATCACCATTACTTGATTAAGCATTATCCGCAATGGATCCCCTGCCCCTTCGGCTGTTTCGAGCCCAAGGCATTTTTTTTTGGTGGATCTATGTTACATTTTTAATAATGTTTTCTGTTTTACAAAAGCTTTATGCTCAATCTCAGCAATGAGATAAAGAGGTCTAAGGAAATATATGAAGTGACATAGGAAAACTATTGACCTTGCAATGTGCTTGCCTTATTCTTGAGCTCTTACCATCTTGTTATAATTTGTGGGGCCTGTATGTGATGTTTTGATCAACATGAATTGAGATTTTTAGTATTACCTTCATACAGAGGTTTGTAATGGTCTGAATTTGATATAGGATTTTATTTATTTTATATTGTAGAAAACTTCGTCAGACATCCTTTCACTCAGTCTATAATGATTTGTTGTGTTCTTTTTGTTTTCACGTTTGACAAGTTTAATTCTAATAGAAAAGATATGGTTGAAAAGGAAAAGGCAATGAAAACCCATTGGATTCTCATGTGCAAAAATGTTCTAAAACTGCAAGTGTAAGTGTGCAACTGAATTTGATTGAGTATTGTATTGTGCTGTTTGTGTGATATAAATTATCACTGTATTCTTTAACTTCAGTTTTAGGTTGTTTTTTGGTCCCGTTTCCTTCTCTTATATTGTAAAATTCATATATCCTCTGATGTATCCCGGACATTTTTTCCTTTAAAATATTCCTCTTTTTTCTAGTTAATTTGTTACTAGAAAAATTCTGCAATCTTTTTGTTCAATATATCAATGTTCCTGAACTTTTATTCATTTTTCATCTTTTATGTTTTCTCCCTAAAGTCCAAAACCCTGTTTGGCTGTTTCATTAACATTCAAGTTAGTTTAATAGTTAAATGTTATTTTAATCTTGCAGGTTAATGATGCTGTTCTTGTTGGTGATAGTACACTTGTTTCTTGTTCTTCAGATACAAACCTTAAGGTTTGTTAATTGCTAGCCTTTTTTATTCCGACTAGTACTTGCTCCTCTGAAATAATTCTAGTAATTACATAATTATATACTCCTTTTTATATGTTAGCTATGGAATGCCTTGTCCTCTGGAACTTGTACAAGGACTCTCCGACAGCACTCTGACTATGTTACTTGTCTTGCAGCAGCAGGAAAAAATGTAATGTACTTAAAAATTTTTATGTTTCTTATTAAGTGCATAAGAAAAATTCATTTGATTACTTCTGAATGTTCCACATTTGAAACAGATATATACTTTGGTTGAATTATCAGTGTCAAATCCATTCTTTGATTCTTTAATAGTGTCATGCTTTTTAGAGCAATATTGTTGCCTCTGGTGGCCTTGGTGGGGAGGTTTTTATATGGGATATCGAGTCTGCCATTGATCCAGTCTCTAAGAGTACTGATGCTACGGGGGATGAATCTTCAAATGGTATCAATGGTTCTGGCAACTTACTACCATTGACAAGCTTGCGTACTATTAACTCAAGTGACAATATGTCTATGCACACTACTCATAGTCAGGGATATATTCCAGTTTCAGCCAAAGGTCATAAAGATTCTGTCTATGCTTTGGCTATGAATGAAAGTGGAACAATGCTTGTCTCTGGAGGCACAGAAAAGGTACAATGTGGCATATGCTCTACTTGTCAAGGCTTCTTAGTGTGTTGATGTTAGAGTTGGTTTATTTGCACTGTAGTAGCTTGAATTATATGGATGTTGTCTCTGACATGGTTTATTTATTCTTCCATTTTCCTGGGGTTGTCTAGGTTGTTCGTGTCTGGGACACAAGGTCAGGATCAAAGACTCTAAAGCTAAGAGGGCACACTGATAACATCAGGGCTCTGCTTCTGGATTCTAGCGGCAGGTTTGTGGAGTGGATATCTGAGTTTAGTTGCAATTGTCAGTTTACATTTATATTTTATAGTTGCTAACTTGCTTTCTCTCCTATTGGTTTATAATCTGTTATCATCAAAATTCTCTCGTATTCTCTGCATTGATCTTTCTCATTTGACATTTCTATTTTCCCACAATATATAGATAATAACTAACATGAATAACTTAATACTTCCGTTGGCTTGGTTACAGTGGACTTATTTAATAGTCAATTATTTGGTGGATGAAATTCTGTTGGGTTTTCTTATTTAACATGCCGCCTATGGTTTCCTAAGAATAAGTGCAAGAGGATTTACCACTTGAAGAAACTATCCAAGATAGGAACCACAAGAAGAGTATCATGCTCTCAAGACACAAAATTCTTACAAAATTCTATTTCATTCAATTACAAGGTGTGAAGATTGCACGAGGAGAATCCCTTCATTTATGGATCGAGAGGGGTTCAAGAACCATCCAAAGAAACGTTTAAAGATAACAAAACAACCAATCTCAAGTGCATTGCATCTTGCATGTGGTGTACTATTGATGGTGACATGTGGAGGATGTTATAATTTCCACATGATGAAGTAGTTAGGTACATGAACTTGCTTAACCTCCTCAATGATGAGTTAGTTAAGTGAGTTCATGTATCTTCCCACTTCTTGCCTGATCTACTACCTTCTAGAAACTACTAGAATATTTTAAAAACTTCAAAAAAGTTACAAATAAAAACTACTAAAGCACACTAGAGAATTCCAAAATGATGTAAAGTATTATGCTTTCTAATTTCCTGTTCAAGCTCTTTAAGCTTCCTGGTAAATCTTCCTTTGAAACTTCTCTTTATTGTTTCTTCTTTTTTCTCTTTTACAATATCCCTTGTAAGAACTCCTTGAGAAGGATCTTCTCCTTCTAAGCTCTCATATTCTCCTTGAAGTGTTTTCTCTTCGTACATGATCACATCAATTTCTATTCTATTTCTCACCTATTTTGTCTTCTTTTCTTTTCTAATCATTTCCTCACCCTCTATTTCTTTCCTTCTTACCCAACATATCCTGTTAAATTAAATAATATGTTTATTACAACAAGTCAACTTTGATTTTCTGATTTTCATTATTGCAGATATTGTTTATCAGGATCTTCAGACTCTATGATAAGGTAATGCACGTATATGGAGTTATAAGCATTTGTATTTGTTTTACTTTTGGTTGACTAATAATCCATCTTTCCTGATAGGCTATGGGATATTGGTCAGCAGAGATGTGTGCATTCTTATGCTGTTCATACAGATTCTGTTTGGGCACTTGCCAGCACGCCAACATTTAGTCATGTTTATAGTGGAGGGAGAGACTTTTCAGTGAGTGCAATCTTCCATCAAGATTAACATCATACTATTTTTTTTACTGTTACGTCATGCATAACTTGATATCTCCTTTTTACCTTTAACTTTTGAACCTCATCTTCTAATGCCCCATTCTTTTGTATCCTAAGTTATACTTGACAGATTTGCAAACTAGAGAGAGTAGTTTGCTCTGCACCGGCGAGCACCCTATTCTTCAATTGGCTTTACATGATGATAGCATATGGGTTGCATCAACAGACTCTTCAGTTCGCAGATGGCATGCTGAAGGATGCAACCCTGAAAAGATTTTCGAAAGAGGCAATTCTTTTTTAGCAGGAAACTTGTCTTTTTCAAGAGCAAGGGTGTCTCTAGAAGGATCAATCCCTGTATGTCACAAGCATTTCTGAAAATATTACCATATGACATTGCTCTGTGCACTCATTATACCAGTTGCATATGAACATCTGTAGATTAAGCGTGTTAGTTTACATATCCAGTATTCGTCTTCTCAACAAACTTTGTTGAAAATGCTTTCTTTTGGTTCTTTCTGTTCTGGTGAACTAATAATTGTTCTTTTGTTGTCAAAATTAATTTTAATAGGTTCCTGTATATAAAGAACCTACCTTAACTATCCTGGGTACACCTGCAATAGTACAACATGAAGTTTTGAATAATAAGAGGCATGTGTTGACGAAGGTAACAGTGTTGTTTTCTGGTAATTTATGTGCCATGCATATTGATATTTCCATGGTGTCATTCATTTTTGTGCGAAATTAATATCTTTCTCTGTTACTGTCTTAACTGGTTAATAATTATCTGTATAGGATGCATCTGGTTCAGTGAAGCTATGGGAGATTACCAAAGGTGTTGTGATTGAAGATTATGGAAAGGTGACAACTTATTGAATTTTCATTTTGTAACATGCATGGGAATCTTATTTGCTAGGGAAGTAGATTGGCTGCAATGAGTTATATTTTCTCAATATCAACTATAGCTGATGATAGGACTCATTATGCGTTCGTAATAGCTCATGCTTTACTTGTGGACTATCTATCTAGGTTTCATTTGAGGACAAAAAGGAAGAGCTATTTGAGATGGTACGATTACCAACTTAAGTCGTGGATTCCATTTTTAATAATTATTTTTTTTAGTTGGTAAGAAAACACAATGATTTCCAGTAGTTTTTTTATTCTAGCTGACTTTTAATTTTCTTCTGATGCTGCTTTAGGTTAGCATTCCTGCCTGGTTCACCGTGGATACCAGGCTTGGTAGTTTGTCAGTTCATTTAGACACTCCCCAATGTTTTTCTGCAGAGATGTATTCAGCAGATCTTAACATTGTAGGCAAGCCTGAAGATGATAAGGTAATGGCTCTGTTATCATGAGTGATGTACCTGGCCTGATCTTAAATTCCTAAGTATATTAATTTTTCTCCTATTTTTTGGTATGCTGTAACAATTTAGTCTACTTTTATGCAACCATTTACTTGCTACTGCTGCCTTTAATTGATGTCTAGTCTTGTGCAATTCTCAACCAATTTATCTTCATGGGATCCATTTAAGTTAGTGGCATATACCCATCAAACTATCTTGTCCATATTGTTGCTCAATCTGAAATGATTGCTGTCACGATTCCTAGTATGGTGGACATGGAAGTATTTAAGTTTCTTTATGATCTGTTGAACTGACATTGGCCGAGTTCTGTTATGCACTTCTATAGTTTCAACTTTCAAGAAATATGTAATTCATGCATACAATGATATAATGAGAATGTTTTCACTAGTTTTTTATCAACAATTAATCAATGCCTGTTAGTTTCTGCAGGTTAATTTGGCTCGAGAAACCCTTAAAGGATTACTTGCTCCTTGGTTGAGAAAACGAAAGCAAAGATCGGGGTCCTCAGCTCCAGCTAATGGGGAGTTATTATCTGGAAAGGATACTGCTTCAAGAAGTAGTACCCATTCAAGAATTGAGGTTGATGGTAGTTCTGATAATGATGCTATGGTTTATCCTCCGTTCGAATTCTCAGTTACCTCCCCACCTTCCATTATTACTGAGGGCACTCATGGAGGTCCATGGAGGAAAAGAACTACTGATTTAGACGGAACCAAGGATGATAAAGACTTCCCCTGGTGGTGTCTGGACTGTGTTTTGAATAATCGGTTACCTCCCAGGGAAAATACTAAGTAAGTTTACCTTCCTCTTGAATTTTTCCATCCTTAAAAGTTTGGTTTTAAAAACATGGTAGTAGTTGAAAGTATTAAACCATGCTTGTGAAAATTTGTTTATTTTGTTAATGTGGCATAATTTCCTAATTCTGATGACTAATATTTATTAATCACGTACAAAGTTATGGTGGTACCTAACATGCCTCTTGTAAATGACATCAATTGATATATGGTTAAGAAGTCAAAGGAATTTATCCTTCTATTAATTCTGTGGTATCTGCTGACTTGGACATAGATGTACTCGACACAATTCTTCAAACATGTTTTGTACTTCTAGTGTTTATTGCCATGATAATGTTAAATTATTTCTTTTACTTTTATAAATATAGATTAACAATGCTCATGTGTACGAATTTGAATCGGAGTATGATGTAATCCTAGACTAGTTACATATGCTCACTTTGATATATGTTCTTTTGTGATAACCACTGCAGATGCAGTTTCTATTTGCAACCTTGTGAAGGTTCTTCAGTCCAGATCCTCACACAAGGGAAGCTAAGTGCCCCACGTATATTAAGAATTCACAAAGTAAGCTTTTATATTTATATTAATTGACAATTGGTGCTAATAATTGCATTATTAATTTTTGGACGTGTTGTTAAGATGGCTTTTATTATGCTTTCCAAAAGTATTGTTTGTTTGGAGTTTTTGTGCTTGCATGTGTGTAAATTCTGTACACATTTTTCTCACTGGTGCTGATGCATTTTTGAATGATCAACTTTTCCTTCTTTTGGTTGGTTTAGGTTATTAATTATGTAATAGAGAAGATGGTGTTTGACAAACCTTTGGATAGCTTAAATGCTGAATCTAGTTTTTCCCCTGGTCTTGCTGCGTCACAGTCACAGCATCAAGTAGTTGGCGATGGATCTTTTCGATCTGGATTTCAGCCTTGGCAAAAGCTTAAACCTTCTATTGAAATATTGTGCAACAACCAGGCAAGCAATATGTTCTGTTATATGCGATCTTATGACATTGTAGATAGTAGGTTAAGAATTTAAGTATGAAGAAAGTCTGTTCAAATCCAAAAATCAGTTCATCTTATGATATCCTCTAAAGATAACATCTGAGATAACAATTTAGGCCCGTAATTATAAAATTCAATTTCAGCTGTCCTTATTCAGCCTTGACTATTGTATTTAAGTATTAAAATAAATTATAGTGCTTATATTCGATGTGTAGTTTTGACTGTTCTTGTGTGTTACCAACTTTGTTTTCAATTTCACGTTTCAAGCAAGTTTTTTTTTTTAATCTTATTATGCCTTTGATTGATTTGAGGATGATAGCAATTTTTTTTAAGATTGTTTGTCCCAAATTGATTGACTGTTTTACTTGGTTCACTGTTGGCTTTGCTTTGTATGATATACTTTGTTAAGTTAAAACAATGTGTATTTAGCCAAATAGCTTTTAAGTTTATTTTCAGGTGCTGTCTCCTGAAATGAGCTTAGCCACAGTGCGAGCTTATATATGGAAGAAATCAGATGACTTGATTCTAAATTACAGACTAGTTCAAGGCAGGTGACTAAAAATTGCATGATGCATCAGAGGTGGGTAATTGAAACTTAGCTTTTCTGAGCTACAATATGATATTTAATGCTTTTATGAATTTTCATTCCTGTATTTTTCGTATCCTGTAAATGTTATTTACTGCCAACTGGAAAGAGGAAATAGTTATTTTAGAATAGTATTTTTTTTTTTTTTTAAATGATGTGAATGTTGATAAAAGTGATCTTTTTGTTGATAAAGCCTAATATTTATATACAACTTGTTTTCTTTCAGATTGGATAAAAGTGGGCTTTAACCATGTCTGAATGTTCATTATTGGTTTCACAAGTAACTTTTAAATGATTTTGATGCATTGCATAACCATTTCTTTTGCTTTCGTACCTTGTACGTTAGTTTTACCACTAGAAGAAAAATAAGTTGGAGGAAAAATATTTTCACTTTGTATACTGAATTTTGTTTTTTCCAATATGCGCCTCACCTATATATGTATGTGTGTATATATATGTATGATTTATGCCATTTCAGAAAGGATTGCAGACCTTATAATGAGTTATGATTAATACGTGCAGGTTTTCTTGTGATTATGTAAAATACTTCTGGGCACGAATTCTTCTTGGGTTACCTGCATTGAATTGTGGTATTATAGGAATTTGTAAATTTTGGGCCGTCATTTATCACCAAATTTAGTGACATTCTCCAAAGCTGCTTGGATAGTTTTTTCTTTAGTGGAGATTTGTTACTGTAAATTTTGAGCTATAACTAGCCGGCATGCATACTTCTGCTGGACACAGTATCGTCTGCATCTGGCATGAAGAAGGTTTTTTAATTTACTATTGAGAATTAGTAGGAATCATACTGGCATAGTGGGGTGCTTTTCAGGAATCAGGTAGTTCATTTAGAGTTGACAACAAAAACACTGTAAATTTGAATTGTGCATTAAATATCTGGCCATAGAAATTATGTAGTCCAGGTACATATTTACTTCATGAAATTTTGTTAATTATTAATTGCTAATAATATTCTCATTTCTTCAAATTAGTCATTTGATATCCAGTGCCAATATGCAATTCTGATAATGGGCCAATGTCGAACAGCCATTATTAGTTGAAACTTGAAACTGTGACGGTGTTAATTGTAGCTATTCCATCATTTGCTCACTGGTTTGTATTTCGAATTATTAAAAATGTTGTGACTGATACTCATTCTGATAATTGTAGCTATGCTTTTATTTTATGTATGTTTGTTGAGCGAATAAGTGCTAATTATGGAAATTGCATATTTGCATAGTGGATGGTAGTTTTGCCCCCAGGCGATATTTACTTTTATGTATTGGTGTCCCCTATATTGTAAAGCTAGCATTGGTTGCACACATATCATATTGCATTGATAGAGTTGTAAGTTTTCTCTTTTTTTAATGCTTTAAGAGACACGAATGGGAGAAACCATTCCCAGTGAGGAAGACTTCCTGTTATTTTTCCTATTCAGTAGAAATTACTTTGTAAAATACTTAAATCTTTCATCTTTCATGTATGAAGACCAAACAGTAAAAACAAAAAGGAAATATTTTCATTTTTCCATATTCATGGGATTACCATAGCAGACTATAAATTTTTTAAAAAAGTGTCCATTATGATAACGGTTTATTTCAATAGTTGATGGGATATTTAAATATGGTTTAACTATCATCGTCTTTTTTCTTCTAAAATGAATCATAACATGCACTAACATAATTCACGTGTAAGTAATATGTGATACAATATATATATATATATATATATATATATATATATATATATATATATATATATATATATATATATATATAATGAACTGTGAAATCTCTTACCATATATTTGATTTAGGATGATGATTTTCATCTTTTAAAGTGTTATCACATTGGTAATAATCATTGTAACTACATTTTTACATCTAAAGCATGTCGATCATAACTGATTTTCTATCATATTAAAAAAAAGTTGAATTCATGTTTTAAAAGAAGGTGTAAGTCAAAGTGTAAAATAATGTTTTATTCATACTAAATCATACTAATTCTTTTTAACTGGTGGCCATCACTTCAATATGTGGCCTTCAATTTAATTTACATATTTAATAAATATGTCTGATACACCACAATAGTTTGAAAATACATTTTTATATTTAACACTCACATCAAAGTATATGTCTAATAAGACTAACAATCATCTAAATACGCAGAAGATATCGTATGTGTCCTCCTCTCATTTTGCATGTCATGTGACATTCATCACATTTCGCATGTACAACGAATGACAATAATTTCAATAGGCATGTCCCACACTTGTCACTGTTCTTAACTGGCATATTGAACATATTGCAATATTCTTAATCTACATGTTCGAAAGATATCATTTTTTTTTCAATTAGCGTGCGACACGTGTTACTTTTATTGTTAAATTATGACAACACAATGTTTTTTGGATCATTCACTATTATTGTTCATGCATGTTAAATCCTACACGTTGTCATTTGTTTTTGGTAAATGTTAATGCAAATCTACACTATTTAATTTTTCAATTAAAACAAGTTACTAGATATCTCTCTCTCACACATATATATAGCCTCATCTTCTTCTTACAGTGCGAAGTTGCCAACCTCAACTGGTGCCTCCTGCTATCCCCACTCCTAATGAACTTAAGCTACTTTCACACATTGATGATCAAGAAGCCCTGCGTTTGCAAATTCCAGCGATACCAATTTATCAAAAGCAAGCATCAATGGCAGAGAAAGACCCAGTTGAACAAAAAATCTTATTTGTATATGTACATAAATCTTTTGCAGAAAAACAAAAAACAATAACAATCACATGGGTTTAATGTAAATGTTTTTTGTATTTATAATGTTTTCTTCTTGTCAGTGCAGACAGATACGTCAGTTTTCATTAGTTTTGGCAGATGCTTGGAGTAACGATCATGTTGGATTAATCATCAAATATGAGTGGTATACAGTCATCCTTTCCTTTCTTGGATGAGAGGATAAGATTCTTTCAATAATTCTGAAGATATGAAGATGATTTATTCATTATTTTAAAATTAAATTTTAATTATTTGTTATTATAGTAAAAAACAGTTATAGTTAATATTTGGTACTAAGTTTAACTCTTAATTGATAATACTACATATCTAATAATAATATTATATTAAAAAAAGAGGTTTGACGTGTTTGTTGCAGTACTCGTGTACTAGGTTGTTTGTTTCAATTCATTCCATTTATAAAGACCCTCTGCATTGGCCCAAGGGACTCACTGACTCAACCAAAATCCATTTGCTTAATTTCTCTTCTGTTCTCTCATAATTCTCATGGCTTCATCATTATCATCATCTTCTTCTCCTCTAAAATTTACAGTGCGAAGGTGTCAACCCCAGCTGGTGCCTCCTGCTATCCCCACTCCTCATCAACTTAAGCTACTTTCTGACATTGATGATCAAGAAGGCTTGCGTTTCCACATTCCACTGCTACAAATTTATGGAAAGCAAGCATCAATGGCAGAGAAAGACCCAGTTGAAGTGATTCGACAAGCATTGTCGCAAACACTTGTCTTCTATTACCCGTTTGCAGGTAGGCTTAGGGAGGGGCCTTACCGCAAATTAATGGTGGATTGCACAGGAGAAGGTGCCATGTTCATTGAGGCTGATGCTGACGTCACACTTGATGAGTTTGGTGATTCTCTCCAGCCTCCATTCCCATGCTTCCATGAACTGCTCTACGATGTTCCTGGCACACAAGAAGTTACCAACACTCCCCTTCTACTCGTACAGGTCCAGTACATACTCATGAAACTATAGGACATGTTTGATTCATTTTTTCTAAAGATTTTTTCTTTTAATTTTAAAAACTGAATTCTGATATTATTAGACAGTCACATGAGACAGAGTTAGACGGTCTTCATGATAACAGTAGAATATCCGGGATGCATAGGGTAGAAGGAAGACGTAGATGGTCTTTATCGAATGAAATAAAACTATTTTGACACTGTTTTATATAATAAAAAATATATAAATAATAAAATAATAATATATATGTCAAATAAAGATATGAATGATACATTTATATATATTATTATTTTATTGTTATATAATATTTTATTAATAAATACAACTATCGAATGGGAGTTTGAAGGTAACCACGGTTTCAAACTATCGTTTTTCTAAATGCTAACCGTGTGTGGTGTCCGTGAGAGTTGGCTCGTTAGTGTTGAGACACGTGTGGTTTCTGCTTTTATGTATCTGTGTCTCTGTCGTATATTATATAGTCTTATATTTTAAGTTTAATAGTATTTTTATAATTGACTAAAATCTTTAGATATTAATTATTTTAATTTAATTGGTAACTAAATTTAATTATTTATTTTTATTTTTTAATTATTTTATAAAAAAATCTATTTTGATAATTATTTTAATTATAATTAATAATTATTTTATTTAATAATTAAAATTAATTTCTAAATAACTTTATTCTTAGAGGCAATGTCAGTTTGGTTTGATGATAATGAAGATATCTTATAGCTTCTTCACTGTCTACCTCATAACTCATCCGTTTTACATTCAAACTCTAGAAATTGTAATACAATAAGATGGTGTCTCCGTCAGTTATTAAGCAGACATTTCCTTAGGATGTAATATATCATTCCTAACCTTATAACCTTTTCTATCAGAAAAAAATAAATTAACCTGACGTATAAAGGGGTATTTAGACCCTTTTTCAAAAAGTCACACAATAATCTACATATAAGTGAAACAAAATTAAATTAAAAAAAAAATCAGAATGAGTTTATCTAAAATAACCCCTAATTAGAACTATACGTTGATATTACATTAGTACTAGATAAACATGTACATGTTGATTCGACCACCTAAACCCTTGCTAACATTAACCTCAAACCTACATTACAATCCCAAACCTTAAATATAAATCTTACATATTTAATCCTTTAAATTTAATATTTTTTCCTCTTAAATTCTAAACATAAAATAATAAATACAAAACTTTCCTTTTTTATTTCTTAAATTCCAAACATAAGATAATAAATACAAAATTATTCTTTTTTAAATTTCAAAGATAAAAAGAAAAGTCATAACTTTAATTTAATTTTTGTTTAATTAAAATAGTACTACAATAGCAAGACTTTATATTTTTTTAACTAAAGTTGTTCCACAATAACAAAATTTTAGTTGAAATCTTTTATAAAATTATTAAAGTGGTGTCACAAGGACATAATTTTGTCAACATAGAACTATAACATAGAATTATGTGACTGTCGTATAATTTCTTAAATGAAATCGTGTTCTCGTTAAAAAATACCTAATAACAAGGAAAACGAATTGTAAAAGGTGCAAAATCCTCTTTCTTTTTCCTTCTTTCTCTCATTCATTAACATGTTACTTCCCTATTAAATCTAGTTAAAACTTACCAAGTTTTGAAATTTGTTTTCAAAACAAGAGATTTAAAAAGTAAAATATAAAAAACAAATCAAATGTGCTTTCTAGTCTAGATTTCAGATTTATTGAATTGGAAGTCTTACCGGTTCTGACAGAGAACAAGCTGGTTCGTTCTTCTATCACTCTTTTTATTAACATGCTTTAATATCATATTACAAAGTGGGGTGTACGTCACTTATATACATAGTATATTATAATTTAGCAATGGATGTGAGATATTCAACAGAAATTTCATAAGGAGTTTGTTTCTTACACTTATTTTTGGTGGTAGTTAACTTTAGAAATAGTGTAGTAGAAGTAAAATGTGAGTTTGTTGAAGATGGAATATAAATGCAGGTGACACGACTCAAGTGTGGTGGTTTCATCTTAGCCGTCCGTCTTAACCACACCATGTCTGATGGTCCTGGTTATGAACAATTCATGAACGCTTGGGCCGAAATGGCTAGAGGTGCAACCAAACCTTCCATTGCACCAGTGTGGCGTAGGGAGCTCCTAATGGCAAGAGATCCACCTCGCGTTACATGCAACCATCGTGAATATGAGCAACTCCAAGAAACCCTATCTTCTTCCAACCGCAACTTGGTTCAACGATCATTCTTCGTTAGACCCCTCGATATAGCTGCACTTCGCCGCTTGATTCCCCAACACCTTCAACACTGCACCACGTTTGATCTCATCACAGCATGCCTCTGGCGCTGTCGCACAAAAGCATTGCAGATAGAGGAAGATGAGGATGTTCGCATGATGTGCATAGTGAACGCACGTGGCCGGTTCAATCCTCCACTACTACCTGTTGGTTACTACGGCAACGGTTTTGCATATCCGGCGGCAGTAACTACTGCAGGGAAGCTTTGCAGAAATCCATTTGGGTATGCGGTGGAGTTAATAAATAAAGTGAAAGGTGAGATGACAGAAGAGTATTTGCAATCTGTGGCAGACCTGATGGTGATGAAGGGAAGATGCTTATTCACAACAGTGAGGTCTTGTATTGTGTCACATTTGGCACGTGTGAAACTTAGAGAAGTGGATTTTGGGTGGGGAGAGGCTGTGTATGGCGGAGTGGCCCAAGCTGGGGCTGGGTGTTTTCCAGGAGCATCATTTTTCTGTTCGGCTAAGAATGGAAAAGGAGAAGAAGGCATAGTGTTTCCGATTTGCTTGCCTGCTGAAGCTATGGAGAGGTTTGCCAAAGAGTTTAATCACATGCTTCGCAACCAAAACCAACCTTAAAGCACTTTTGCTAATTTTATAAGATCTACCCTGTAACCTGTATTTCATGGAATAGTTACCTCATTCTCATATATAACATGATCAGAGAAAAGATAAAGATATAGATATATTCTTTGATATCATTATTTTGTATTCTGAGAAACATGTATTGGTTTGTTGTGATAATATAAATGCTATTTTAATTGGTATAATTATCGGCACTTCTGGGTTACGCAATAAATAACATACTCTTCTACTTTATCAAGATAGAACAATTTTGTATGAAATTTATCAAGATGGATAAATTTTTACAAATAAATAAGTCGTGTTTAAAAAGGTGACTTAAAATATAGAAATTAAGATTCCGAATACATTTTTTTTTGTCAATTTTTCAATTTATAATTATATTTATGTTTTTATTTTAACGAAAGTTGTACTCAAAATGACTACTTTGTATAAAAGTATATTTTCTTTTCTAAAACGACTTCTTCCTTTTTTTTTTTTGAAGTTTGTTCCAGGCAACTTTACCCTGTTGCTTTTGTTTTGTTTATTTTTGTTGGTAATGTTATTTTAACATTACTATTCACCGTCTACATTTATTTGATACGGATATATATTATTATTTTATTAAAATATAATATTTTATTAATAAACACAAGTGCCAATTGAGAGTAAATTTGCTACAGTGTTGTCAAAATATATTTATCCTTTTCTTTTAGTGAAACTGTGCTGAGCATCTTTTGGATTTGAATTTTTTTTTTATTTAACACAGTAGGATTTGGTTTTTATTTAATTTTTTTATTATTGATATTGTTAACTTTTGTCACGACTTCACCTTGCAATTTTTTTTCAAGTTTTTTTTAAATCGTGCTATGAAACATGTTTTACCTTTTCTTCTTGTTATTTGACGTTTTTTTTGTTTTATACCAAAATGTTTTTTTAACTTTTTTTATTTAATGTTTATTTAATGGTTTTTTAATTTTTTTGTAATTATTTTTTGTTTAGTGTATATTTCGTTTTTTTTTAATTTTAAAATAAATATTTTGATTTTATTGTTAAATTAAAATTTGTATTTAGTGTACTAATTTTAATTTTAAATTAGTATTGTATTGAATTTGTAAACACAGTTTTTTCATGTAACTGTAGTTTATTGATTAAATTAACGATGTAATTGAATGTAATATAAGAAATAAAAAATAATTAATAAAAGGACCATTAATTTGAAAAAAAAATTAAGGAGATCTACAATTTAAATATATATATTTGATATAGAAATTGTGTGTATGGATAATTTTATTTGTTGTAACTTTTATTCAGATAATAAAGATATATCTTTTCTTTTATTTTGAAATATAGATTATTTATTTTATTATGATACGAGTAGTAACTAATTTTTTTTACTGTGTATTGAGAATGAAATTTGGTATCATATAATATAACCAATAATTTTTATCTTAAAGTGGATGAAATTGTAACTTGTAGATCCTATAAATATTTTGTAAAACCAATGTCACTTCTGCATATTTTTTTAAAGATTGATGGAACAAGAACAAAAATGAGTAAGAAAGATGATTCTTTCAAAATAGAGTTAATGCATTGGACTAAATGTATGGTCATACCTCTTAACTCTATTGTTCCTTGAGTCCACTTCTATTGATATTCATTTAATTTTTTTTTTTAAATTTTATTTAGTTAACAAACAGTTTAGTTTAATCCATTAATATAAATAATAATTTTTAATATAAATATCATAATAAATTAAAATTACAGACTCTGTTGACCTATATCAGCCTATATATTAATTAAAATCTCAGATAATAATGTTAAAAAAACCTCGACAAAAGAGTTGCATGATATTTTAATAATATTTTACATCAATCAATACAAAAATCTTTTCAATAACATTTTAATTTTAACTAGATTACTGATATCACGACTCATCTATATATTATATTTTACTATTAAAAAATGGTCATAACATTAAAATATATTGGTCAAAATAACACTCATTTCTTACTCTTATTGGGGAATGTTTTCCCAACCAGGAAAAAGCAAAAGAAAATATTTTCCTTTTGCACGTACACCCTTCAATTTTCCAACACACTTCTAAAACCTAATAAGAAAATAATTTTTTTTTTCAATTTATCCAAATATCCAACTAAATTCAAATATCTAATTTGCACTGCTAAATATATTTTATCATTAAATTTTAATTTAATTTAATTTTTCTTTTCAACATTAAACTTACTCTTAATTTAATTTAATATATAATTTTCATAATAACATAATTTTTTTATTTTAATTTAAACAATAATTCTGTCAATGATTTTTTTAATTCAAACAATCTCTCTCTCTCTTCTCTCTATGTGTTCCAGTGATACAAATTTATGGAAAGCAAGCATCAATGGCAGAGAAAGACCCAGTTGAACAAAAAATCTTATTTATACATGTACATAAATCTTCTGCAGAAAAACTAAAAGCAATAGGGTAGATGGTTTTTTGTATTTGAAATGTTTTCTTCTTGTCAGTGCAGACAGATATACGTCACTTTTGATTCAATGTTTGAGTAATGAGCCTGTCGGATGAATCATCGAATATAAGTGGTATGCATTCATCCTTTTCTTTCTTGAACGAGAGGCTAAGATTCTTTCAATAATTCCGAAGATATGGAGATGAATTTATTATTTTAAAATTAAATTTTAATTATTTGTTATCATAGTAAAAAACAGTTATGATTAATATTTGGTAAGTTTTAGTCTTAATTGATAATACTAGATATCTATAATAATATTAAAAAAAGAGGTTTGACGTGTTTGTACTCGTGAAATAGATTGGTGGTTTCAATTCATTCCATTTATAAAGACCAGCTGCATTGGCCCCGAGGGACTCACTGACTAAACCAAAATCCATTTGCTTAATTTCTCATCTGTTCTCTCATAATTCTCATGGCTTCATCATTATCATCTTCTTCTTCTTCTTCTCTAAAGTTTACAGTGCGAAGGTGCCAACCCCAGCTGGTGCCTCCTGCTATCTCCACCCCTCATGAACTTAAGCTACTTTCTGACATTGATGATCAAGAAGGCTTGCGTTTCCACGTTCCAATGGTACAAATTTATGGAAAGCAAGCATCAATGGCAGAAAAAGACCCAGTTGAAGTGATTCGGCAAGCATTGTCGCAAACACTTGTCTTCTACTACCCATTTGCAGGTAGGCTCAGGGAGGGGCCTAACCGTAAATTAATGGTGGATTGCACTGGAGAAGGTGCCATGTTCATTGAGGCTGATGCTGACGTCACATTCGATGAGTTTGGTGATTCTCTCCACCCTCCATTCCCATGCTTCCATGAACTGCTGTACGATGTTCCTGGCACACAACAAATTACAAACACTCCCCTTCTACTCGTACAGGTTCAGTACACTTTACTGCTATAATTAATTTAATGATTAAAACTTTTAGCTTGAGGTTTTTTTTTTAAATAAAAAAGTTAAAATATTATAATATAGATCCTGTTTGAACTAGCTTTTAATCGATTTCACTCTAACTTTCCGTTTTTGTGATCTTTTTTTATTTATATGAACCGATTAATGAAAAGAATGTTTTTCACTTAACGTCAAAACTATTTATCTGTCAATAGTTTGTTGATGTTGGATATGAACTGATGACATGACAACAGGTGACACGTCTTAAGTGCGGTGGTTTCATTTTGGCCTACTACTTCAACCACACTATGTGTGATGGCGGTGGTTTTTCACAGTTCATGAACACGTGGTCTGAAATGGCTCGTGGTTCAACCAAACCTTCAATTCCACCTGTGTGGTGTAGGAAACTCTTGATGGCAAGAGATCCACCTCGCATTACATGCAACCATCGCGAATACGAACATGTCCCAGACACCATCGAAGGAACCATCACATCAAGAGAGCATGACATGGTTCTTCGGTCGTTCTTCTTTGGACCTTCCCAAATAGCTGCTATCCGTCGCTTGGTTCCACCCCACCTTCAGCACTGCACCACGTTTGATATCATCACAGCATATTTCTGGCGTTGTCGTACAAAAGCATTGGAGATAGAGGCAGATGAAGACGTTCGCATGATGGTCACAGTGAATGCACTGCAAAGTTTAATCCTCCTTTACCTGTTGGTTACTATGGCAATGCTTTTGCATACCCTGCAGCAGTTACCACTGCAGGGAGGCTTTGTAAAAATCCATTTGGATATGCAGTAGAGTTAATAAAGAAAGTGAAAAGTGACGTAACAGAAGAGTACATGCATTCCGTGGCAGATCTAATGGTGATTAAGGATCGGTGCATGCTAACAACCACAAGATCTTGTATGATTGCGGATTTAACACGTGTGAGGTTTAGAGAAGTGAATTTTGGGTGGGGTGGGGCTGTGTATGGTGGAGTGGCACAAGGTGGGGCTGGGTAGTTTCTTGGAGCAACCTATCAAGTGTTGCATAAGAATGCAAAGGGAGAAGAAGGCATAGTCTTACCAATTTGGTTGCCTGCTGAAGCTATGAATAGGTTTGCAAGAGAGTTGGATCACATGTTTGGGAACCAAAACCAAACTACAATAAGAAGTCATAGTTTAATCAATTCTACCTTATAGTTTGTTAATAGCTTATGAAACAATAAACTTCTAGTTTAATCATGTCCTAGTATGGTTGAAAGGTTGAAGAAAAATTTAGGTTATGGAAATACAAGAGAAAAGTTGTGTTCTCAGATGATTTTTTTTTTTTTTTTTTTTTTAGATTTTTTTTAAATTTTTATTTTTTTTTTTTTTTTTTTTTTTTTTTTTTTTTTTTTTTCAGAATTCATCTAAGTTTCGAACTATTTATTTTTAATATTTGCCTTGTAATTTTGTTTTGAAAAAATGTTAAGTTATTAACGTTGTCATGTACCACATAGGACATAATTTATCATGCAACATTTATCACGTTAGAATTTACAATACGAAAAATGGAAAATAATGACAGGAATAAAAATGAAAAAAAATTGCAAAGCTACTTGACCTATTTTTACCCGAATAATGATAAAAAAATGGGAGAAAGTGTGAATATGCGAGAATTAATGTCGAACGAGAAAAAAAAATGATTAGTCGATTATTTGTCTGAATTCGTTTTGAGAATACTTATCAGATATTTGTTAAACAGAAGAAATATTGTAGAAGTATACTATGTATAAAGTGTTTAGGTATATGTGAGAAATCTTAGCATTTAACAAGAAAAAAAAAAGGTAAAACAAATCGATTTTTCTTTTAAACATGTGACTTTTTGTCTTTTAGATAAAGTAATTTTTTATTTTTACCTCCACGCTTTATACATATTGTTTATATAAATATATATGAGAGTAATAATAAAGAATTGAGTAAAAAAAAAATAGAAGAAATTGAAAAAAATATTTTTCTGTAAACATGTACTTTTTTTATAGTTAAAGTGTTTTTTTTTCATCTTCGTACAAAATCACCATTTTCTAACACAATAAGAGGGCATGCGTAAAAAGAAGCTTTAAACTTTCATGATGATTAGCAAAAGTAAAGAATGTATAAACAACTTTTGAGACTATTAAGTTTGTTAAAACTGATATAAACTAGTTCGTTTTATATTTTTTCTAATTATTTTTTAACAACCATGAATATAATAAATAGAAATACTTAAGAAGTATTTCAATCCTATTACAATAAAACAAACAAATTATTTCCACATACACCAATACTAGTTACAAAATTATAAGATAATGATGAAAAAATTGACAACAGCTATTACAAACCTAAACCATAACTAAAACAAATCAATCAATGCACTACAAACATTTACATCTTCCTTTTTAAACACCTTGCTTCCAATCTGAGTGTTGTTTCTTCATTTCCATCCCATTTTCCGTTTATCTGCAAAAGAAAAAAAGACTATCTACAACTAAACATGAAGACCCACATCCAATTACCTTACGACTAAACACTCCCGAACATGAATTGTGAAACTCCACCCATCACCACCTATTTCTTTAGACATTGTCCTGGGTACAATAACCAATTTGATAATGAAAAACTAATCTCAGAATTTTTTAGTTTGGCCCACTGCCACCCTTTAAGCTGTGCTAGGGAAAATACTTCTACTTCATCTATTATAGCATCATTAAAAGCAATTTTGTTCCTTTGTTTCCATATTTCCCACACAATTGCTACCCACAAGCCTTTCCAAACCACAATAGATCTTTTATTTAAACACATCATATGAAAACTCAAAAAGTGATTCACTATAGAATGATGTCTAACCGAAATATTTCCTATCCACTTATCACATCTATCCCATATCTTTTGTGCAATCTCACAAGTTATGAATAAGTGATTTACCGTTTCATCATACTTATTGCACATAGGACATATGATATTCGTTAAATGGACTACCCTTCTAACCAAATTGGTCCTAGTAGGTAACTTATTCAAGAAAGGTCTCCAAACACAAATTTGAGCAGTAGGAGCCACATTTAGATTCCACAGTTGTTGAAAAGCATCTGAATCTGGGCAAATATCTACATTATCTAACCGAGAAACCTGATCTGACATAATACTCCTGATGTTGTCCCTAAAGCCAACCATCAGAGCCTATTCTTTTCCACTGTGCATTATTTAAAACTGACTCTAACTGCTGTTTCAATTCCTTTTCCCATTTAAACAATTCCCTCCTCCAAAGTAATTTCCATTCCAATATTTCAGCACCTTCTCTTGTCTTCCATTGTCCTACTTCACTTAAGATTTTTCCACTAGAAGAAGTTAACGAATATAATCTCGAAAACCTACTTTTAAGTGATTGACCCCCAATCCATCTATCTTCCCATAGTCTTATACTATGACCATCTCCTAAAACCCAATTAATGTTGTTATCAAACAAATTTCCTTCGTTCGCCCCATTGTAGATTTTACATAAATCTTTCCACCAAGTGGATTGCTTTATATTTCTCACAGTTGATTTCATGTCCCTCCAAGTGCCATACCTAGATTCTAATACATCCTTCCAAACCCCTCCCTTCTCTACCCCAAGCCTCCACTTCTATTGGCTAATGGGGCCACATTAAATTTTCTATGTCTCTAATTCCCAATCCTCCACATTCCTTTGGGGAACAAACTTTCTCCGAGGCCACCCAAGCAATTCTTCTATCTGCTTGACTCCAACCCCATAAAAATTGAATTTGTATCTTTCTAATCAAATTGCACACAGTACTAGGGACTTTAAAAAATGATAAATAAAATAGGAGTAATGCATTTATGACAGCTTTCAATAAACACACCCTACCAGCCATCGATAGAATCCTCCCTCTCCACTTGGACAATCTAGACTTAATTTTCTCTACAATAGGTTTTCAAAAAGGAATAGTTATCTGATTTCCTCCAATAGTCATACCTAAATATTTAAATGAGAACGTCATTTTAATGTCATTCAAACAATTAGAGAAAGTAGATAAATCCCCTTCGTCTACCCCGATGGAACCCACACTAGTCTTATGGAAATTGACTTTAAGACTAGACATAATTTCAAAGCATCGTAATATTGATTTTATAGCCATTATGCACTGATATTTCGGCTTGCAAAAAAATAAAGTGTCATCCGCAAATTGTAGTAGGCTGACCTTTATACCATTATTCCCTACTTTAATCCCTCCCAATTTTCCTTTACATGATGCAGCCATCACTAATCCTGCCAACCCTTCCGCCACGATCAGAAATAAAAAAGGTCACCCTGTCTAAATCCCCTTTTTGGTTTAAACTGTTTAGTAGGACTTCCATTTACTAGTACAGAGATTGTCGCCGACTCTAGGCATGCTTTAATCCATTGAATCCATTTATAATTAAATCCTAATCTTTTCATCATGTAAACTAGAAAATCCCAATCAACCGAGTTATAAGCTTTTTAATAATCCACTTTAACTATAACTCCTTTCAACTTTTCCTTTTTCAAATAGTCCACAGTTTCATTTGCCACCAGTACACTATCTAACAGGCTTCTACGACTCAAGAATGTTGATTGATGTTTATCAATGATATTATGTAGTACCCGCTTAAGCCTATTTGCCAGCATTTTTGATATAACTTTATAAACACACCCAACCAACGATATAGGTCTAAATTCATTCAGGGTAGCTGGGTTTTCTTTTGTAGGGATCAGCGTAATGAAAGAAGCATGTCAGGCCCCACTTCCTCCCAATTATTTTTAATGAAATAGAAATTATATCCATCGAGACCCAAGCTTTTAGAACTACCACATTGGCTCACTGCCTCCAATATCTCCTGCTCATTAAACTCTTTACAAATCATATCATTATCCTCTTCCGATATGCATTTAAACGGAATGCCATCTAAGGACATTTCCATCCTAGGTTGGGCTGCAAATTTAGTTTCAAAGTAATTTTTCACCTCTTCCTTAATCCTTTCTGGATTTTCACACCATTCTCCATCAATTCGTAGTCCTTTAAGTCCATTATTTGATATTCTCTATTTAATTCTTGAATGAAAGAATTTAAAATTCGTATCTCCTTTCTTAATCCACTCTATTATGGCCTTCTGATTCAACATGTTTATCTCTTTCTCATTCATACTGCTAAGTTCATTTAATAATTGTATCCTCTTCATTTTCATATCTTCTTGTAAAACTCCGTAATCGTCACATTTATCCAAAGCATCAATATCCTCTAAAAGTTTTTGTTTCTGTCCTATAGTCTTCTTATATATCACCTCTCTCTATTGTTTTAACTCCTTTTTTAATTCTTTCAATTTTTCCTTCATCTTTTTCATATTGTTCCCCCTATACATTGGTTTTCCCCATGACTTCTTAACTATCTCCTTAAAACCTTCTTTTTTTGTCATACATCTAAAGTTTTGAATGGCTTTGGCCCCCAATCGATAACTCTATTTTAAACCACCAATACACAATGATCTAACACTGTTCTATTTTTAATGTATTGAGTTAACCCCGACCAATATTGTAGCCAGACTTCCGAAACTAGGACTCTATCTATTCTACTTCTAGCAGTCTCATTCGGACGATACCAAGTGTATCTCCTTCCAACAGCCGGAAACTCTATAAATTGATTAAACTTATCTATTTCCGTAGTGTTCACATATCCATTTCCTATACCTTTTCTTTCATTCGCATATCTAACTGTAAACTTGTAATTTCATTCCACAAATTGTATTTGTCATTAGTTTAACAAGAAGAGTCCTCACAATCTGATCATACCCCTCATATTTGTACTCACCAATTGTGCAAATAAAACCTTTACCTTCCACCATACTAGAACAACTAAACAGATGATTATTCCACATCGTTAATATACCCCCACCCTCTTTATCTATACCTCTATGTAACCAGCCAATTTCATTACTACCCCATAATGAATAGCATTTCCCACTAGGTAGATTTACTCTCTTAGTTTCCTGTAAACACACAATTCCCGGTTTCTCCTTCCAAACCAATTCTTGCATATATTTCCATTTGATATCCCCTCCTAACCCTCTGACGTTCAAACTTATGAGACTCATTTACTACCATTACCCTCCTTATCCGCAAAGCCCTTACGGAGTTATTGGTCTCTCTCCTCCATCTCTACTAATCTCTTAATCACGTTCTCCTCGTCTTCCACACACACAACACCTATGTCCTTAGCTAACAGCCACAGACGTACTTCCTCACTTTCACCATTGTTAGATAAAAACCTTTTATTACAATTAGCGATATTATTATCAGAGATTGAGGTAGACGCAAACCTGGATGCCGAACTTGAAATAGCCATCTTATCTGACATATGTTTCCCCGCCTTCCCTTTGCCCTTACATTTGCTAGATTCTCCTTTGCACATTGGAAATCGGTTTTTAAATTGCTCTGGATCAATGGGCATTTCACTAACCAATGCAATCTTCCCCTTTCTGCTTGAGTAATGTCCTCATCGGTCCCACCTCTATTACATTAATAGCTTTTCCAACATCAAACTTTGTTGTACCAATAGACGGTTCTTCATAGTTGCCACTGTTCCCACTAGAAAGGGGATTCTTATTGTTACGCACCACAATTTCTGATTTGTTTGCCTGTTTTTGTTTGCTACGAAGATGATAAGATTTTTTTGTGGCTTTTTTATCTCCCTCAGATCCAGCAGCCTCCATGCCAAGTGGGTTCATATATTGGGCCTTAGACCCATCAACTTCATTGCCACGTGAGCCTTCCTTCACTTGATAAATCCAAAAACTTGAGTTGTTGAGACCCAATATCCACTACACGATGTGTATCCCAATCCACTAATTTTTTGGAAACAGTTGACTCTGAGCTATTGTGATTTTTCAAACTCTGATTTTTTCCTAAAATGGCACAGCACAATTTATCCTCCCCTGACATCGCATTATCACCCTCTACTTTTTCCTTCACATTCCCACCCTCCAACGTACATTGCAGCCTTTGTGCATGTAGCCTTACCTTACTCGTGTAGCATTTGTCCTTTATCTCTGCCGTTACACATTGCCGTTTTTTCTTTGCTGAAAATAGTATATGTTGCATACTCCGCTCGTCGGTACTGCTTCGGCCACCCTGGTGAACAATATTTCGAACTTCATCTACCCCTCCTACAAATTAAATAAAAACTAAATCCTACAAATGAAAAAATAAATTCAAATCGAAAAGGTGCTTTGTAGCATAATATAAAATTAGAAAATATATTTTAGGTCTAATAATTTTATTAGAATAGATTAGAATAATTTTAGGTCTAAACTTATAGTCGATGTGGGATTAAAAATAAAACAAAATCAATAGAGAAAAGTTGTTCTCGAACAAACAACATAAAAAAAAAAATTAAAAAGAAAAAGTCGTTTTAGAAAAGATATAAACTTTTATACAAAGTGATCATTTCAAGCACAACTTCCATTAAAATAAAAAAAAATACTAGAAATTTTCAATTTCATAAAAATAAAATATGTTTGGGAGCTCGATACATTTACAAAAATTTATCCATCATGATAAATTTCATACAATATAATTATAAAATAATTATTTATTTCAGTGTCAAATTTCTAGTGTAAAAGTATTGATAAATTTCATACGATATAATTATAAAATCATTATTTATTTCAATGTTAAATTTGTGGTGTAAAAGGATTAAAAGAAAGTATGTTACCACTGCTTAACCTAGTAATGCCGATAACTACACTTGCTAAAATAGCATTCATATTTATCACAACAAACCAATACATGTTCTTCAGAATATAGAATAATGATATCACACATTATATCTACATCTTTTCTCTTATCACAATTATGAAAATGACGTAGAATCTGTTAAGTTATTCCGTGAAATACAGATTACAGGGTAGACCTTATAAACTTAGCAGAAGTGCTTTGAGGTTGGTTTTGGTTGCGAAGCATGTGATTAAACTCTTTGGCAAACCTCTCCATGACCTCAGCAGGCAAGCAAATTAGAAGCACCATCCCTTCTTCTCCTTTTCTGTTCTTAGCCGAACACAAATACGATACTCCTGGAAAGCTCCCAGCCCCAGCTTGGGCCACTCCGCCATACACAGCCTCTCCCCACCCAAAATCCACTTCTCTAAGTTTCACACGTGCCAAATGTGACACAATACAAGACCTCACTTTTGTGAATAAGCATCTTCCCTTCATCACCATCAGGTCTGCCACAGATTGCAAGTACTCTTCTGTCATCTCACCTTTCACTTTATTTATTAACTCCACCGCATACCCAAATGGATTTCTGCAAAGCTTTCCTGCGGTAGTTACTGCCGCCGGAAATGCAAAACCGTTGCCGTAGTAGCCAGCAGGTAGTAGTGGAGGATTGAACCGTCGACGTGCGTTGACTATGCACATCATGCGAACATCCTCATCTGCCTCTATCTGCAATGCTTTTGTGCGACAGCGCCAGAGGCATGCTGTGATGAGATCAAACGTGGTGCAGTGCTGAAGGTGTTGGGGAATCAAGCTGCGAAGTGCAGCTATATCGAGAGGTCTAACAAAGAATGATCGTTGAACCAAGTTGTGGTTGGAAGAAGGAAAAGTATCTTGGACTTGCTCATATTCACGATGGTTGCATGTAATGCGAGGTGGATCTCTTGCCATTAGGAGCTCCCTACGCCAAACTGGTGTAATGGAAGGTTTGGTTGCACCTCTAGCTATTTCGGCCAAAGCGTTCATGAATTGTTCGTAACCAGAACCATAAGACATGGTGTGATTAAGGCGGACGGCTAAAATAAAACCACCACACTTGAGTCGTGTCACCTGCATTTATATTCCATTTTCAACAAACTCACACATTTTACTTCTTCTACGCTCTTTCTAAAACTAAGTGTCAGAAACAAGTTACTTATAAAATTTTTATTCAACATCTCATCACATTGTCAAATCATAATATGTGAAAATAGGTATTTTTTTTTCCTTTATTATCAAAGTAGTGTTACGGAACACAATTTCATCTTACAGTCACACAATTTTATATTAGTAAAATTACGTGTCTTTAATGACTTTAATAAAATAAAAATACAAATGAAGTTGTGACTAATCTTTAATGACTTTAATAAAATAAAAGTGCAAATGAAGTTGTGTGTTATTATTGTACAACTTTAATTAAAGAATATATAAAGCTGTGTCACTGTGTACCATTTTAGTTAAACAAAAATTAAAATTGAAGTGTTCTTTTGTTTTATTTGTGAATTTAAAAAAAAAAAAACTGTATTTATTATCTTATGTTTGGAATTTAAAATCAAATATTAGATTCAAAGGATTAAATATGTAGAGTTTATAAGTTAGGTTTAAAATTGTAATGTAAAGTTGAGATTAGTATTAAGGTTAAGAATAATATAATATATCTAAGTCATAACCGACAGAAACACCATCCTAATATATTATAACATACTGATACTTTAACACTGTATATAATAAAATATAAATATAATTATTTGACACTTAAAATAAATTATTATTTTATTAATATATAATATTTTTATTAAAAGATAAGTGTGAAATAAATATAATTAATGAAAATATAATTTTCCTATATTTTAATTTCTAGAAGTTGTTTGGAAAACTAATTAATTATAAGACAGACATTTAAAGTGTAACATGTATCACTAACATCAAATTCACATTGTAATCCTAAACTTTTAACTTATGAACTCTGTGTATTTATTTTTTCCAATCCATTATTTTTTTTCTTAAATTCTAAATAAAAATAATAAACACAAAATCTCTTTCTAAATTTTAAACATAAAAAGTAATTAAAAGAAAGTTATGTCACCGTAACACTTTTATATATCTTTTTTAACTAAAATCATGACAGTAACACGACTTTCACATAACACAAGCTATCTTTTTTGGTAAATAAAAGAAAGTCTAATTTGAAAAAAAAAAAAAAAAAAAATGCACCACAGTTGTGCAAATTCCGAGAAGATGAAGAAGAAAAACACGAAAAAATATTATTGGATAATGATAAGTTGACACAGTAATTTATTTTCATTTAACAACAAAAAAACTATAATATTTTATTATAGAAAACATTATAAAATGAATGTAACTTTGGATAGTAGTGTTAGAATATATTTACTTAATATTATTAAACTGAAGTTCTAAAATAATCAAATACAAGACTATACAAAATACACGACCAGCAGAGACAGGTGGATATATAGAAGCAGAAACCACACGTGTCCCAACACTAACGAGACAGCATTTAATATAGACCGTCTATCACTTCCTTCTACCCTATGCACCTCGAATCTTCTACTGTCATCATCAACACCATCTAGCTCTGTTTCATGGGACTGTTCAATAATATTTTAAAAATTAAAAAAATCTAGAAAATGAATCAAACATGTCCTAGTTTCATCGGTATGTGTACTGAACCTGTACGAGGAGAAGGGGAGTGTTGGTAATTTGTTGTGTGCCAGGAACATCGTAGAGCAGTTCATCGAAGCATGGGAATGGAGGGTGGAGAGAATCTCCAAACTCATCAAGTGTGACGTCAGCATCAGCCTCAATGAACATGACACCTTCTCCAGTGCAATCCACCATTAATTTGCGGTTAGGCCCCTCCCTAAGCCTATCCGCTAATGAGTAATAGAAGACAAGTGTTTGCGACAGTGCTTGCCGAATCACTTCAACTGGGTCTTTCTCTGCCATTGATGCTTGTTTTCGATAAATTTGTATCGCTGGAATGTGGAAGCGCAGGGTTTCTTGATCATCAATGTCGGAAAGTAGCTTAACTTCATTAGGAGTGGGGATAGAAGGAGGCACCAGCTGAGGTTGACACCGTTGCACTGTAAAGCTTAAAGGAGAAGAAGATGAGGCCATGTATGAGAGAAAGAGAGATATTTAGTAACTTATTTTGTTTGAGTGAGTGAAAGCATCTAAAATTGTTGCCCTTTAATAGAGATATATAGTCATAATAAACAAACTCCATTCCAGACTCTTATGAATTATGGTGCTTGCGTATTATGTTTTGCTTTTGGTTGATCGTACACAAACATTTTTATCTTAAAACATAAAATAATTTGAGATGGATAAATTGAAAAAAAAAAAAAGAAAAATATTACTTTTTATTAGGTTTTAGAAGTGCGTGGAAAATTGAAGGGTGTACATGTAAAAGAAAATATTTTCCTTTGCTTTTTTCGGGTTGGGAAAACATTCCCAATTTAGAGTAAGAAAGGAGTGTTATTTAGACCAATATATTTAAATGTATGTCCATTTTTTAATAATAAAATATAATAGATAGATGAGTCATGATATCAGTAATCTAGTAAAATTAAAATATTACTAAAAAGAGGTTTATGTTGAATTTACTTATTAATATAGAAATAATTTAAATAAAATTTAGATATAACAATAAATTTAGAATTAAAATTTTAAAAATATTATATATTTTTCTAAATAAAATTATTATTAATTTTTAAATTATATCTATTAATAAATAAATTTATTTTTATATTAAAAACTAAATTTATAAATGGTAATTTTTCTTCACTTAACCACTCTTCTAAATAAAATTGACACATGCAAAAAAAATTATCTCATTCTTAAAAGAGAACTTTAATAAAATAAACACAAAATCTATCTTAAAATTTATTTTTCATTTAACTAGAGTAAAAAAAAAAGCTACATAACTATATATTCATAATAGTTATATATTTATAATGAGATAAAAAAACTTTTCTAACTTTTTCTATATGAGACTAATAAGATGTATTAAATTTAACATAGATACACTTGTTGTTGTATGATTCTTTTTAAGATAGAGAAAATTCAGTTTTTTTTTTTTTTTTTCTGTCAAATTGTTGTCTTTTCCATAATAAAGTCTTAGATGAGCTAGACTAAAATAATTATACTCTATAAGTTATGTTAGGAAAAGCCAATCTTGTCATAATAAATTAAAAAATATAGTCAATCTTATCATAATAAATTAAAAGATATATGACAGTGGCTTCACGTAAGAAGCCACTTAACAAATATTTAACAAATATTCAATATGTAAACAATTTCTTTATAATTTTTTTTTAAATTTATATATTAAAAATATTTTTTCTCTCTCGTACTAAATCACGTATATAAATAAGTGTAATAAAATAAAAATTTGTTAACTTTACTATTTCTTGATAAATATTAACAAACTTGATAAATAATAAAAAAATATATTAAATATTAAAGAATATCTATATTTTTTTTAAGTAATATTGAATTAGTTATAAAAAAAACTAAATATTTGAAAATAATGTGTTAAATTGAATTTTTAAAATTAATCATATTAAATTATAAATATCTTAACAACATCTAACATTATTTTTATTATTGTTAAAAAAATAAAACATGAGAGAGATATTTATGTAAATGTGAGAAAAAAATTATTTAATATATAAAATAACAAGGATATTATTGATATTTTAAAAATTTATCAATTACATGAAGTATTTTGTATCATGCAAGAAGCAACTGACTTAATATATTAGTACCTATAACTACACCTGTTAAAATAATATTTTTATAGTTATCACAACAAAACCAATACATGCTTTTCATACTACAAAATAAGAAAATACTAGTTTGACACCACTGTTCATATTATATTTCCGTTTAACACTACATTTTGTTAATAAAATATTATATATGAATAAAATAATAATATATATTAGTGTTAAATGGTGTTAAAAATAATAGTGACGTCAAAATATCACCATACTACAAAATAATGGAAAATGTTACTTTGATATCACTGTTCATCCTACTCCTGTTTGACACTCCTACGTGTCAAATGACATCTTGGGTGGCAAAGAGAGAGAAAATGATACTTGCTTTGGCTTACAAGGTGATAGTTTGTCTTATTAGAAGGGGTTATTCTGTCATTTACAATTTGAAATTATATAGGTCAATTTGAGAAGTCAGATATGTTTCTGCATTACCCTCATTCCCCCCGCCGCTGACGGAGAGAGAACAGAGAAAAAGTGCGATTGGGCGTTCGTTCGGCCGTCAACCCAAGCATCCACCCGTATTTAAAGCCCTAAGGGTAAGTTTATCCAACCTTATCTATGTGGTTCGTTACGTATATTTAAGTGGTTTGCTACGTTGATAGTCGCAACACTTGTATTTAAAGCCTCAGGTGTTAGTTTATCCCACTTTATCTATGTGGTTCGAACGTACATATAAGTGGTTTGCCATGTTGACACTTGCGACACCCATATTTAAAGTCCCAAGTGTTAGTTTATCCAACTTTATCTATGTAGTTTGTTATGTACATTTAAGTGGTTTTCTACGTTGACAGTTGGGACACCTGTATTTAAAGCCCCAAGTGTCAGTTTATCACTTTATCTATGTGGTTCGTTACGTACATATAAATGGTTTGTTACGTTGACAGTTGCGACACCCATACTTAAAGCCCCAAGTGTCAGTTTATCCCACTTTATTTATATGATTCGTTACATACATTTAAGTGGTTTGCTACGTTAACAGTTGTGACACCCGTATTTAAAGCCCCAATAACACCCGTATTTTCTTTACCTACGCAAGACATCATTTAACACATAGGAGTGTCAAAGAAGAGTAGGATGAACACTGATGTCAAAGTAACATTTTTCCAAAATAATGATATCACACAATATATCTATATCTTTTTCTCTGATCGCACTATGAGAATGATGTAGAATTTGTTAAACTATTTCATGAAATACAGATTATAGGGTAGACCTTATAAAATTAGCAGAAGTGCTTTGAGGTTGGTTTTGGTTGCGAAGCATGTGATTAAACTCTTTGGCAAACCTCTCCATGACCTCAGCAGGCAAGCAAATCGGAAATATTATGCCTTCTTCTCCTTTTCCATTCTTAGCTGAACAGAAAAACGATACTCCTGGAAAGCTCCCAGCCCCAGCTTGGGCCACTCCGCCATAAACAGCCTCTCCCCACCCAAAATCCACTTCTCTAAGTTTCACACGTGACAAATGTGACACAATACAAGACCTCACTGTTGTGAATAAGCATCTTCCCTTCATCACCATCAGGTCTGCCACAGATTGCAAATACTCTTCTGTCATCTCACCTTTTACTTTATTTATTAACTCCACCGCATACCCAAATGGATTTCTGCAAAGCTTCCCTGCACTTGTTACTGCCGCCGGATATGCAAAACCGTTGCCGTAGTAGCCAACAGGTAGTAGTTGAGGATTGAACCGACGACGTGCGTTGACTATGCACATCATGCGAACATCCTCATCTGCCGCTATCTGCAATGCTTTTGTGCGACAGCGCCAGAGGCATGCTGTGATGAGATCAAATGTGGTGCAGTGCTGAAGGTGTTGGGGAATCAAGCTGCGAAGTGTAGCTATACCGAGGGGTCCAACGAAGAATGATCGTTGAACCAAGTTGTGGTTGGAAGAAGGAAAGGTATCTTGGAGTTGCTCATATTCACGATGGTTGCATGTAATGCGAGGTGGATCTCTTGCCATTAGGAGCTCCCTACGCCACACTGGTGCAATGGAAGGTTTGGTTGCACCTCGAGCCATTTCAGCCCAAGCGTTCATGAATTGTTCGTAACCAGGACCATCAAACATGGTGTGGTTAAGTCGGACGACTAAGATGAAACCACCACACTTGAGTCGTGTCACCTGCATTTATATTCCATCTTCAAGAAATTCACACATTTTATTTACATATTTTACTTCTACTATACTCTTTCTAAAGTTAACTACCACCAAGACTAAGTACAAGAAACAAGTTACTTATCACATTTTTGTTCAACGTCTCACATCCTATAAGTGACACACCCTACTTGGTAATATGTCACTGGACCATCATACTTTGACACTGTGTTATTTCACATGACATTATATTTTATTTATTTATGCTAATTTCATATCTGTTTTTTATTTTCTATTAAGATTTTAAGAATATTTATCAATAAATTATATATCAAAATAAAAAAAAAAAGTCACTATCGAGATTTTTAACTTTTATTTAGATAAGTTTAAAAATACTTATTAATAAATTATATATTAAAACAGAATAAGTCATCTAAAGTATGTTTTACTAAAACGAAAACAATATAAATCTATAAGATTCTTTTATTTTTAAAACATGTATTCAAAAGTCTTTTTTAACAAAATATATACTAAAACTTAGAAAACTATCTAACATGGATATCATATATTTTAAAAGAGTTTTATAATTTTTTTAAAAACTTTTGACAAATTTAAAAATACTTATTAATAAACCACGTCTCATAATATATGAAAAAAGAAAATTATTTGTAATACACTTAAAAAAACTTGATAAATTACATTACTCATAATTTATTAAAGTATTTTCTTTTATTATATCACGTTGTTAAATAAAAAATCTCTAAAAACAAAGTGAAAATATTATTTTCTTATGTCATTACAACATATCAATCAAAAGATTGACAGAAGAACGAACGGGTCTGTGGTATGTCAAAACCGATAAAACTTTCAATAAATCTGAAATATAGACTACAAAGAACATTTGAGTTGATTTTTATATTGTACTTTTTTTTAAATCTCTTGTTCTAAAAACAAATTTCAAAGTTAGATTTTGATAGAATTTAACTGGAAAGTAACAAAAAATTATATCTTGTTAATAAATAAGAGAGAACATGGAAAAAAGAAAAGGTTTTTTCATTACTGTTACTATAATACGACTTTAAGAAAAAAAAATGGATATAACTTAAATTGTGTCACTTAAAAAAATACAATTAAAATAGTATTATTATGATATTATTTCAATTAAAAATAATATAACTACTGTGATTAAATTCAGTTGTACTTGTTTTTGAGTATTTCTTTTTATCTTCAGAATCTAAAAGAAATGAAAGTTTTATATTTATTATGTTATATTTTAAGGAAAAAATATTAGATTTGATAATTATAGGTTAGGATTTAGAATTAGTTAGTGTTTAAATTAAGAAAGATAGGTTTGCCTCATAATCGATAGAGACACCATCACTGTACTGTCATGTTACAATGTTTAAAAATTGGTTGAGAAGCGAATTGAATATAAGACAGACATCTCCTTCCTAACATCAACACTAACACAAAACTTACATAATCATCCTAAACCTTAATATATAAACTCTACACATTTAATCTTTGAAATTTAATATTTTTCTCTTAAATTCAAAGACAAAATAATAAATAATTTTTTTTTCATTTCAAACATATAAAAAAAATATGACTGAAATTGTGCCACGACGAGGAAAAACACATACATAAAAGAAGAGACCACAGCTCAGGGGCACCACAGACGGTCAGTATTTAAAAACAGTGATAGATTGAGACTACTGTTCTTATTATGCATTTATTTGTCATTTATATATATATATATATATATATATATATATATATATATATATATATATATATTATTGTTATTTTATTATTATATAATATTTTATTAATAAAAAGAAATGTCAAATGAAAGTTTTCTATACACAGTGCGCGAAAAAGATGGTGATATTTTAATATCATTATTTCTTCTTCACGTCATTTAATACTAACATATATTATTATTTTATTAATATAAAATATTTTATTAATTAAAATCAGTGTAAAATAAAAATATAAAGGGAATAGTAGTCTTAAATTAACATTTTCAGTGTAAAAATAACGTTTTTCACTTAGGATCTTCTAATGTTATCGTGAAGAGCGTCTAACTCTGTTTCATGAGAATCTCTAATAATATTAGAATTCAGTATTAAAATTTAAAAAAATCTAGAAAATGAATCAAACATGTCCTAGTTTCATGAGTATGTGTACTGAACCTGTACGAGTAGAAGGGGAGTGTTGGTAATTTGTTGTGAGCCAGGAACATCATACAGCAGTTCATGGAAGCATGGGAATGGAGGATGGAGAGAATCACCAAACTCATCAAGTGTGAGGTCAGCATCAGCCTCAATGAACATGACACCTTCTCCAGTGCAATCCACCATTAATTTACGGTTAGGCCCCTCCCTAAGCCTCCCCGCTAATGGGTAATAGAAGACAAGTGTTTGCGACAGTGCTTGCCTAATCACTTCAACTGGGTCTTTCTCTGTCATTGATGCTTGCTTTTGATAAATTTGTACCATTGGAACGTGGAAACGCAAGCCTTCTTGATCATCAATGTCAGAAAGTAGCTTAAGTTCATGAGGGGTGGAGATAGCAGGAGGCACCAGCTGGGGTTGGCACCTTCGCACTGTAAACTTTAGAGAAGAAGAAGAAGAAGATGATAATGATGAAGCCATGAGAATTATGAGAGAACAGATGAGAAATTAAGCAAATGGATTTTGGTTGAGTCAGTGAGTCCCTCGGGCCAATGAAGTTGGTTTTTATAAATGGAATGAATTGAAACCACCAATCTATTACACGAGTACTACGACAAACACGTGAAACCTCATTTTTCTTTAATAAGAGTTTCTTAGATCAATTTTCGCGACACGTCATTTTAATGCTAGTAACTATGAATTTAGGTTTTAGAAAAGATGAAATTATAAATTCATTTTGAATATTATAACTTAAGAACAAAAGAATTTTTAGCAATGTTATTTTAATTCTTAAAATTACAAAATAAAGTTGTCTCTTATAACTTAATAATAGAATATAATTACGACATTATTGTTTTTAGTTGCTAAAATATTAAAATAAACTTCTACTTTTTTCATGATTAAGTCCACAATATCTCATGTATCTTAACAATCATTCATTATAAGATATAGACATTGAAGTGTATTATTATTAAATTAAAGTTTATAAATATAAATTTAAGTTAAACTTAAGTTTACAAATAAAATAATAAAAAATAATATTCTGTAAAGCTGAGATTAAACAAAATTTGATATAGAAATATACTTTTTGGCCATTGAATTTATATCTAGTAACATTAAATAAAGTAAAAATATATGTTTATGTAAGAGTATTTATGAAAGGCCATACATCAATACTAAAATGGTCCCAAAATGCTCATCTACCAAAGACAGCCTTGTTAAGTGCTCACCAAATATCTGATAGCCATGGGTTTGCATTTTTCACATTTTGTGTGTGTGGTTAATCACAATGGAATATCTTCTGTTTATTTATTTTACTTTTTCATGTTTACTTATTCCTGAACATCCGATTTTAGATTGAATTTTCTTTATATCACACAAATAAATTTAATGTTGTATTCCATTCAATTCAAAAATTTTAATATTAAAATTTTATTTATTTTATATTGCTAAATTTATTTATTTATCTAACGTTAAAAGTAATGTTCAGATTTATTCTTCCGTAATCAATATCAAATTTATGATTTTTTCTTACCAAATTCATAAAATTAGAACCTTACCAGAATAAGAAAACGACGGAGAAAGGCGTAAAAAAATCTGCGGTGCCTTTTGTGCCAAAATCATGTTAAAACTGCTAACATTTTTTTAATAACTGTAAAATGACGAAACAAGTACGGGATATGTCGGTAGATTAGGAACGTGGTTGTTAAATATGAGTCTACATTTATTAATTTTCAGAGTTATTGTCTATTGAGTCAAAGGTAAAAAGTTAATAGAGTATGGAAATAGAAGTGGGTGATTATTATTTAAGAAATATGAAATCTTAGAAATAAAGTAGGTTTTTAAAGATAAATTAGTGGATGCTGAATAAATATTTTGTCTAGCTCAGTTAAAGGTTTAACTCTGGTTTAATTTTAAGTTACAGAGAACTGTCTTTTCATATTTGAATTGACACTTTTTTCTTATAGTGTGCTTACTTGCTATGGTCTAGATTTTCATGTTAGTAAAGTGTGTCTGACAGTAGCCAGGTTTACTGGTTAAGTGATTAGGGAGTTGTGACCTTGCTCAACAACCTAAATTTGTTATAGTTTTTTTGGGTTATTTGTTTCTATAATTTTTAAGTGGTTACAGTTTCTTATGTCAATTTTATTTGTTTAAGTTTCTTGTGTCTTTTGGTATCATCAATAGAAGTGGTCAAGTATATCTAAAAAATTGTATTCATTTTTTAGAAATTTACTTCTTGATGAAGTATTGTGTATAAAAGTTGGAATAGCCTTGAAATACTTCTTTTATTACTCATTCATTCTTTGCTTGTTAAAAAAAATAATGATAAAGTGATGAGAATTATGAGAGAACAAAAGAGAAATTAAGGAAATGGATTTTGGTTGAGTGAGTTAGTCCCTCGGGCCAATGCAGCTGGTCTTTATAAATGGAATGAATTGAAACCAGTCTAGTATACGAGTACTACAACAAACACGTGAAACCTCTTTTTTTTATAATAGTTTCTTAGCACTATTTAAAAAAAATTGAAAAAAAAAATCGAGGTGAAGTCGTGACAACATTAACAACTTCGATAATAAAAAATATTAAAATAAAAACCAAATCCTACTGTGTAAATAAATTCAAATCCAAAAAGTGCTTTGTAGCACAATTTCACTGAAAAAATAGAAAAAAAGAAAACAAAAACCAATAGGGTAAAGTTGTCCTGGAACAAATAAAACAACTAAAACGAAGAAGTAATTTTAGAAAAAATATATACTTTTATACAAAGTGGTGATTTTAAGCACAACTTCCATTAAAAAAATAAAGAAAAATATAATTTTAAATCGACAATTTGACAAAAAAAAAAAAAGTGTTTTGGAAGCTTGGTTTTTATATTTTAAAGTCATTTTTTTTTAAATACAAGTTATCCATTGTAAAAATTTATTCATTGAGATAAATTTCATACAAAAAGAGTATGTTACACACTGCTTAATAGTAGTGCCGATAACTACTTGCTTAAATAGCATTCTTATACTTATCACAACAAAACCAATACATGTTCTTCAGAATACAGAATAATATTGATATCACACTATATATTATTTATATCTTTTTCTCTGATCTCACTATGAGAATGACGTTGAATCTATTAAACTATTTCATGAAATACAGATTACAGGGTAGACCTTATAAAATTAGTAAAAATGCTTTGAGGTTGGTTTTGGTTGCGAAGCATGTGATTAAACTCTTTGGCAAACCTCTCCATGACCTCAACAGGCAAGCAAATCGGAAATATTATGCCTTCTTCTCCTTTTGCATTCTTAGCCGAACAGAAATACGATACTCCTATAAAGCTCCCAGCCCCAGCTTGGGCCACTCCGCCATACACAGCCTCACCCCACCCAAAATCCACTTCTCTAAGCTTCACACGTCCCAAATATGAGACAACATAAGACCTCACTGTTGTGAATAAGCATCTTCCCTTCATCACCATCAGGTTTGCCACAGATTGCAAATACTCTTCTGTCATCTCACCTTTCACTTTATTTATTAACTCCACCGCATACCCAAATGGATTTCTGCAAAGCTTTCCTGCGGTAGTTACTGCCGCCGGAAATGCAAAACCGTTGCCGTAGTAGCCAGCAGGTAGTAGTGGAGGATTGAACCGACGACGTGCGTTGACTATGCACATCATGCGAACATCCTCATCTTCTTCTATCTGCAATGCTTTTGTGCGACAGCGCCAGAGGCATGCTGTGATGAGATCAAACGTGGTGCAGTGCTGAAGGTGTTGGGGAATCAAGCTGCGAAGTGCAGCTATATCGCGGGGTCCAACGAAGAATGATCGTTGAACCAAGTTGTGGTTGGAAGAAAGGAAGGTATCTTGGAGTTGCTCATATTCGCGATGGTTGCATGTAACGCGAGGTGGATCTCTTGCCATTAGGAGCTCCCTACGCCACACTGGTGCAATGGAAGGTTTGGTTGCACCTCTAGCCATTTCGGCCCAAGCGTTCATGAATTGTTCGTAACCAGGGGCATCAGACATGGTATGGTTAAGGCGAATGGCTAAGATGAAACCACCGCACTTGAGTCGTGTCACCTGCATTTATATTTCATCTTCAACAAATTCACACATTTTACTTCTACTATGCTCTTTCTAAAGTTAACTACCACCAGAATAAGTGCAAGAAACAAGTTTCTTATGAAATTTAAGCTCGGCATCTCATATCCTATAAGTGACATACACCCTACTTTATAATATGTCAATAGAGCATATAAATAAGAAGATTGACAGGAGAACGAACTAGCCTGTTCTGTCAGAATCGATAAAACTCTAATTCAATAAATCTGAAATATAGACTACAAAGCACATTTGAGTTGTTTTTTATATTACATTTTAAATCTCCTGTTCTAAGAACAAATTTCAAAACTTGTTAAATTTTGATAGAATTTAACTGGAAAGTAAAAAAAAAAGAAAACTATATCTCGTTAATTAATCAAACAGAACATTGGGAAAAAGAATGATAAGAAAAAATGGATATAACTTAAATTGTGTCGCTGTAATATGATTTTAGTAAAAGAAAATACAAAAAAAATGAAAGTTTTATATTTATTATGTTATGTTTGAAATTTAAGGAAAAAATATTAGGTTTGATAATTTATAAGTTAGGATTTAGAATTAGTTAGTGTTTAAATTAAGAAAGATAGGTTACATGCAATCAAATGTCTGGCTCATAATTGACAGAGACACCATCACTGTACTGTCATGTTACAATGTTTAAAAATTGGTTGAGAAGCGAGTTGATTATAAGACAGACATCTCCTTCCTAACATCAATACTAACATAAAACTACATAATAATCCTAAACCTTAATATATAAAATCTACATATTTAATCTTTCAAATTTAATATTTTTCTCTTAAATTCAAAGACAAAATAATAAATAAAATATATTTTTTAAATTTCAGAAAAAATAAAGTATGACTGAAATTGTGCCACGAAGGAGAGACAGACGGACACATAAAAGCAAAAACCACACGTGTCCAAACGTTGATGAGACAGCTCTCAGGGACACTACAGACGGTCAGCATTTAAGAACAGGGATAGATCGAGACTACTGTTGTAGTATACATTCATTTGTCATTTATATATTATTATTTAATTATTATGTAATATTTTATTAATAAAATTAAGTGTTAAATCAAAATTTTATTATTATATCTATTTAATACTGTTATATATGGTAATAAAAAATTATTTATTTATGTATTTTATGTTTATATTTGTTTTTTATTTTTTATTTAATTTTAAAAATATTTATCAATAAATTATATATGAAAGAAATATTTTTTATAATATTATAACTATACTTAGGATCTTCTATTATTATCATGAGGACCGTCTGACTCTGTTTCATGTGACTGTCTAATAATATCACAATTCAGTTTTTAAAATTTAAAAAAAAATCTTTAGAAAATGAATCAAAAATGTCCTATAGTTTCATGAGTATGTGTACTGAACCTGTACGAGTAGAAGGGGAGTGTTGGTAATTTGTTGTGTGCCAGGAACATCGTAGAGCAGTTAATGGAAGCATGGGAATGGAGGGTGGAGAGAATCTCCGAACTCATCAAGTGTGACGTCAGCATCAGCCTCAATGAACATGACACCTTCTCCAGTGCAATCCACCATTAATTTGCGGTTAGGCCCCTCCCTAAGCCTACCTGCTAATGGGTAATAGAAGACAAGTGTTTGCGACAATGCTTGCCTAATCACTTCAACTGGGTCTTTCAAAGCCATTGATGCTTGCTTTCCATAAATTTGTACCATTGGAACGTGGAAACGCAAGCCTTCTTGATCATCAATGTCAGAAAGTAGCTTAACTTCATGAGGAGTGGGGATAGCAGGAGGCACCAGCTGGGGTTGGCACCTTCGCACTGTAAACATTAGAGAAGAAGAAGAAGAAGATGATGATAATGATGAAGCCATGAGAATTATGAGAGAACAGAAGAGAAATTAAGCAAATGGATTTTGGTTGAGTAAGTGAGTCCCTCGGGGCCAATGCAGCTGGTCTTTATAAATGGAATGAATTGAAACCACCAATCTATTACACGAGTACTACGGCAAACACGTGAAACCACGTTTTTTTTTAATAAGAGTTTCTTAGATCAATTTTCGCGACACGTCATTTTAATGCTAGTAACTGTGAATTTAGGTTTTAGAAAAGATGAAATTATATATTCATTTTGAATATTATAACTTAAGAATAAAAGAATTTTTAGCAATGTTATTTTAATTCTTAAAATTACAATAATTTAATAATAAAGTTGTCTCTTATAACTTAATAACTGAATATAATTATGACATTATTACATTTTTAGTTGCTTAAACATTAAAATAAACTTCTATCTTTTTTCATGGTTAAGTTGACAATATCTCATGTATCTTGATAATAATTCATTATAAGATATAGACATTGAAGTGTATTATTATTAAATTAAAGTTTATAAATATAAATTTAAGTTAAACATAAGTTTACAAATAAAATAATAAAAAATAATATTCTGTAAAGCTGAGATTAAACAAAATTTGATATAGAAGTGTATCTTTTGGCCATTGAATTTATATCTAATAATACTAAATAGAATAAAAATATATATTTATGTAAGAGTATTTATTAAAGGTCATACATCAATACTAAAATGGTCCCAAAATGCTCATCTACCAAAGACAGCCTTGTTGAGTGCTCACCAAATATTTGGTATGGTTTGCATTTTCCACATTGTGTGTGTGTGTGGGGTTAATCACAATGGAATGTCTTCTGTTTATTTATTTTACTTTTTCATGTTTAGTTATTCCTGAACATCTGATTTTAGATTGAATTTTCTTTATATCACATATTATATTCAATTCAAATTTTTTAATATTAAATTTTTATTTATTTTATATTTTTAAATTTATTTATTTATCTAACGTTAAAAGTAATGTTCAGATTTATTCTTCCGTAATAATATTTTATTAAATAAAACCAATATAAATTTATGATTTTTTCTTACCAAATACGATATAATTAGAACCTGTGTCGGCATCAAAGTTAAAGTTGATGTCAGAAGAAAAGGCTACCAGGAAAAAAAAAACGATGGTGAAAGGCGTAAAAAATTGTGGAAAACGAAAAAAGAAAGAGTCAGTGAGTTGTCAGATATATATGTACATCGATTAAAAAATAAATCTTGAAAATAATTTTACTTTATAAACTAATTTTAAATTTAAATTAATTTCTTAATGTAAGATTAACTACTAGATTTATCCTATTATCAATTAAGATGTAAACTTAGTACCAAATATTAATTATAACTGTTATTTTTACTATAACAACAAATAATTAAAATTTAATTTTAAAATAACAAATAAAATCATCTTCGTATATTCCGAATTATTGAAAGAGAGAAAAGATGAATGTATACCACTTATATTTGATGATTAATCCGACAGGCTCATTACTCAAACATTTAATGAAAAGTGACGTTTCTCTCTGCGAATACAAAAAAACGTTTACATTAGAAAAACGTTATTTTCCCGTCACTGTTGACCGAAAACTCTCATTGGACACTTTACATTGACCCATGTGATTGTTATTGTTTTTCTGCAAAAGATGTATGTACATACATACATAGATAAATAACGAAGATGCATTTGGGTGCTTCGTTAATAATTTGTGCTAATTAGAATAGAGGCCACATTTTTCTCTTTTATTCAAAAGATCTCGTATCATTTCGCAATGTTAAATATAATTTGATGTATAACAAAAAAATATGAAAAGTGGCATAAAATTTGTTGTCTTAGTAAAAAAGTTTAAACTACATAGTTTCCTAACTAAATTTATATCAAATCGTGAAAAAGTGCTGCTGAAGCTTTTTATATACGAAATTCAACCATTTTAATACTATATATGTAATAATAAAGTTGTCTCCAATGATATTTTTTCAGAATAATGATATATTGTTATTTTCACATGATCTTGGATTTTTTTACAGGATCTTGGATTTTTTTACAGGATCTTGATTTGTGGTTTTTAATGTTTTTAAAAGAATTTTTTTTTAGTACTAAGTATTCATAATGTCTATAGATTGGTTGGAAATTATACTTTTTACTTAAAATATTTAGACAATTTATAGAGATCGAAAACATTATTTAAGTAGGTTCGAATGGTATTTTTTTCAACTTTTCAGACTATTTCTCCGTACGAAAAGGCTTAGTAGGTGAAGTAATGACGATGATGATAATATTTCATTATTAGTTATTGTTTTAGGCACCGCACTCTATTTGATAGGTGTATATATATAGACTTATGTGCCTCACCTAAAAATGTAATTAGATAAATTGATTTACTGAATAATTATTAATTTATATTATTGTAATATAGTCAATTATTTTAATTATTAAAATGTTTTGTTTTAATTTTTTAAAGAGCCGTTTTTTTTTTCAGAATGTCTCATGTTAAAAGGGATATTATTTTTATCAAATCAATTATATGCATTTATAAATAATCTCATTATTTTTAATCTATCAAACCATTAAACTTTCAATGTTGTTTTTAATCAAGTTTTTGTTTTTTCTACCTACTTTTTCTTAACCTTTATATTTCTATCATGTAAATCATGATAAAAAATTTCAATTAATCACTTTTCAATACATCATCCCACTTAAGGGAAGGTTATTAAGTATTAAAAACTTGTTTATTAGTTATTAGTTATTACAGGTAAAAACTAATATGGTTGAAAACTTTTATATATTGGGCTTCTCATCATAGTAAAAATACCGAAAAGAAATACAGAAACAATATAGAAAAAATAGTTGTATATTCAATGTTTAAAGCTTGAAAACTTTTACCTTTTGTTTTCTTTATTTTCTCCTCCTCCTCCTCCAATGATTCATTTGGCTAGCCGCTTCTTCTTCTCTTGATTTTATCTTGCTGTGCCTTCATGATCTTCACAGTCCTTCTACCATAATTAAATCCAACAGGATCTTTATCATCTTGAAACTTCATCGCTACTTTGCCTTCATCATCTTCACAATCATTCTATACCATGATTAAATCCAAGAGGATCTTCATAATCTTGAAATTTCATCATTGTTTTGCATTCGTAATAGAACCCTAAAAACGCTTTCGTAAATTTTAACAAATAAATAAAATAATGTATACGAAAGGATAAAGTGTTAAAAAAGAAGTATCTGAGGTGACGTGAAAAGCACTCAAGCATAAAAATAAACAAAGTTTTCTTTTATTTGGCCTTAACTTTATTTATTTGGACGTTATTGAAATGGGCCTATTTCTCATTAATCTAGTAGTGGACTGGTTATTCCTTCATCTACATAGTGACTTTCTCCACCTTCATAATTTTAACATATTCTTATTTTATTTTTGAGAAAAAAATAAAAATAATTCTAACATATTCTTATTTTATTTTTGAGAAAAAAATAAAAATAATTCTCATTAATGATAAGTGAGATTATTTTTTTTCTACTTTACTGGTTACACAAACTCATGATGCAAATTTTTTTAATACATTACGAATTATGATTGTACAACCCGCAATATAAAATTTTTATAAAATACATTATGAATTGTACGCGATACAAATTTTTTTTAGATGTTGCAATGTAATACAACCTTCTACTCTAGCTTCCATTCCCATGCATTTCCTTTGCCCATTTCTAAAATTGTTGGCTTCTTAAATCAAGAATCAGAGGACTAACTTAACTCTTTACAGCTATAACATGGATGCATGAAAAAAAAAAAGAGTTATTTTTTTCATTCAGCAATTTAAAATATTCCATCAATACACCCTAACACAAAGGAACACAAAGAAAACAAAGAGATTATGAGTAGGTAATGGAATGGAAATGGATCATCATTTTGCACTCGGTTCCTTCTTTACTTTTACAATCCAATAATGGAATATTTTTCCCTTTCATATTCTCTTCTCCTCCGTTCTACCACCTACCATCAATCTAAACACAGCTTAAAGATAGAGAATGCAGAGAGTTTCATAGTATAGTTACATGGTAGACCTGATAAAAGGAGGAGTTGTTGTAGGCTGGTTTTGGTTGCCACTCAGCATATCATCCATCTCTTTCACAAACCTAGGCATAGCTTTTGCGGGCAACCAAACTGGTAACACAAACCCATCTTCTCCTTTTGAATTCTTATGCGAAACAATGTGTGTTCCTCCGTAAAAGGGTCCAGTACAACCTTTGGCTGGTGCACCAGACAAGGCCTTGCCCCACCCAAAATCCACGTCCCTAAACCTAGCACGAGTCAGGTCCGAAATCAGACAAGACCTTACAGTTGTGGGCATGCAGCGTCCCTTAAGCACCATTAGATCCGCCACAGAATGCATATACTCCTCCGTCACCTCACCCTTCACATTATGAACCAACTCCACCGCATACGCATATGGATTTTCGCAGAGCTTCCCCGCGGTGCTCATTGCGGCGGGGAATGCAAAAGCGTTGCCGTAGTAACCGGTAGGTAACGGAGGACGGAACCTGTTACGCGCGTTCACGATGCACATCATGCGGACATCATCATCTGCGTCTGTTTGCAGTGCTTTTGTGCGGCAACGCCATAAGCATGCTGTGATGAGATCGAATGTGGTGCACTGTCGGAGGTGATGGGGAAGCAAGCGACGAAGGGCAGCCATCTGAGCAGCTCCGAAGAAGAATGAGCGATGAACCAAGTCGAGATTGGAAGAAGAGGAGGTGTCTTGGATTTGGTCGTATTCACAATGTTTGCATGTAATGCGAGGTGGATCTCTCGCCATAAGGAGCTCCCTTCGCCAGAGAGGTGAAATGGAAGGAGTCTTTATACCTCGAGCCATTTCAGCCCATGCGTGCATGAACTGTGACAAACCAGCTCCGTCTGCCATCACGTGGTTCCACCCAGTCGCCACCACGAAACCACCACACTTGAGCCGTGTCACCTGTCACGTATTTATAATTTCATGTTAGAGAATTCCATGCAGGAAATATTTCACGTTAGAGAATAGTTGGTGATGCAATGTGAAGTGAAAGTAGGACCTGGATGAGTAGAAGGGGCAATTTTTTAATATCTTCGGAGTCTGGAACATCACATAGAAATGCTTGAGAGTATATGAATGGAGGTTGGAGATTGTCACCAAACTGATCGATTGTTACGTCAGCGTCGGCCTCAACGAATATAACACCTTCTCCAGTGCAATCCACCATTAATTTACAGTTAGGCCCCTCCCTAAGCCTACCCGCAAATGGGTAATAGAAGACAAGTGCTTTTGCCAGTGCCTGCCGAATCACTGTTACTGGGTCTTTATTCGCCATGGATGATTCATTTTGATAGATTTGTATGATTGAATAACGGCAACGGAGGTAGCTTTGATCATCTATGTCAGATAGGAGTTTAGTTTCGTCGGGAGTGGGTGTTGCAGGAGCCACTAGCTCAGGTTGGCACTTCTGCATTGTAAATGATAGAGAGGGAGACGATGAAGATGAGGCCATGTTATCGATCTGAGGATGTTCTTGGTGGTTTAGGAAAGAACAAAAGGGGTTTGTTATAATGTGTTTCATTTGAATAAGTCAGTGTGTGAGTTTGGTCAAACTTTTTCTGTCCACATTCGTCCAAGATTTATGACAGTAACTGTATATGGATTTAGTGGTGCATGTGGAAGCTATGATACCATCGCGGATCCAAACAATTGGAGTAAGAACTGCTACACTTTACGTAGGGCTTTAACTTTTATCAGCAAATTTAATTTTTATAAATATAATTATTTCCAAAAATAGGTGAAGTTCGGTTTACAGTTACAAATTGAACCTCCTAATGCACTAAACGGCCACTCCTAAAGTAAGTTTCCGACGACGGAGTTGTACACTTGCCGGCTTCCTCCTCCGATGGCAGGTTCAGAGTGATTCTGGTTCCTCTTCAAATCGACAACCCAAATAAAAATCAGTAATGTCAAATTACAAATCCTTACATATATAATAATTAACTGCTAAATGGTGGATTAATTATTATATAGACTTACACTAGATTAACTTATTAGGCATTGTTGTTATTATTTATTTGATTGTTATGATTTATTTAATTATATAAAATAATATTTTTTATATTATCAAAATATTTATTACGTTGTCAGCTGATAATAAGTGGATTAAGTTTATTATTAAGTAATAATATATAAAAGAGTTTCTATAACATAATAAGTGGGCTAAACCCATTATTAATTAATAATATATAAAAGAGTTTCTACAACTATTTTTATTCTGCTTTAATAAAGAATAAAAATGAAAGTTATCTTTATAGACTTCTCACCTTGTAATAGTTTGTACATACTCTTCTCTCTCTATTAAAGAATAAAGAAGACAATTCTCTCTATAGGCTTCTGACCTTGTAGCAGTTTGTACATACTCTTCTCTCCCTATTAAAGAATAAAGAAGATCATTTTCTCTATACGCTTCTGATCTTGAAACAATTTGTACACACTCTTCTCTCCTATTCTTTGCAGAGAAATCATTGATAAAGAAGGACATAACTAACAGATGATTTCTTCTTTATTTCAAGTTTGTATACGCTTCTGACCTTAGAGCAGTTTGCACACACTCTTCTCTCTTATTCTTTGCAAAGAAATCATTTATCAAGAAGGACAAAACTAGCCAATGATGAATCAAAGTTCTTCTTTATTTCAGGTTTTGATTCTTTTTATCTTTATTTACCTTTATATAACATGGATTTTACATACAAATTTATTACATACAGATTTTATATACGGATTTATTACATACAGATTTATTATCTACGGATTCAGATCCGTATGTAATTACATACAGATCTAAATCTATATGTAATTATCTACGGATTTTACATACGAATTTATTATATACGAATTTATTACATATTGATTTTACATACAAATCCAAATCCATATATAATTACCTACTAATTTTTTAATAACTAATTTTATTAAAGTTATAATTATTATTATCAACATTATTATTACTTTTAATATTATTATTATTAATTATTAATTAAATTAACATTATTATTATTATTAAAAATTAATAATATTATTAAAATTGGTAAATATATATATTATTAACTTATATAATTAATAATATTATTTAATTTTATTTTTATTACTTTGATTCTTATTATTATTAAATTATTACAGTAATATTATTATTATTATTTATTAATATAATTAATACTAATAATAATATAATTATCAATATTATTAATAATATTATATTTTAATACTAATATTAAAATTGTTAATAAGAGTAATATTATTATCAGTAATATTATATTATTAATATTATTTTAAATATTACATTTATTAATATCATTATTATTATTTTAAAATTATTATTAATATTAATAATAATATTATTAGTATTTTAATACTATTAGTATTATATTTATTAATATGACAAAAATAATAATTACAAGAGTCATTATAAGAATATTATTAATGAGTATTTGATTGTAAATTTGGTGTTGGTGTAGTGGTTATGACTTGTGTATGTATGCTTGAAGGACCTCGGCTCGAATAAAAATAATTTTATATAATATAGTATATTAATATTAATAATAATTTTTAGAAAAATATTTTATACTTATATACGGATTTTTGTCCGTATGTAATCTGTAGATAATTTTGAATTACATACGGATTTTTGCACCACCAAAGCAATTGCAATATTATGTAGTCATTGTTGTTAATATTTATTTGATTGTTATGATTTATTTGGTTACATAAAATAATATTGTTTATATTATGTAAATATTTATTGGGTGAGCTGATAATAGGTGGGTTGAGTCCATTATTAATTAATAATATATAAAAGAGTTCCTACAACTGCCTAGAGTCAATTTTTATTCTATTAAAGAATAAAGAAGACAGTTCTTTGTATACCTTCTGACCTTGTAGCATTTTGTACACACTCTTCTCCTCTCCCTATTAAAGAATAAAGAAGACAGTTTTCTCTATATGCTTCTGACCTTGGAAAAGTTTGTACACACTCTTCTCTCTTATTTCTTTGCAGACAAATCATTGATCAAGAAAGACATAACTAACAGATGAGTTCTTCTTTAGTTCAGGTTTGTATACGCTTCTGGCCTTTGAGCAGTTTGTACAACCTCTTCTCTCGTATTCTTTGCAAAGAAATCATTGATCAAGAAAGACAGAACTAATAGATGATGAATCAAAGTTCTTCTTTATTTCAGGTTTTGATTCTTTTTATCTTTATTTATCTTTATATAATATGACGTTCTCATATTTCATAATCAGATTAAATTGAAAACTCTAATATAATTATTTCTTTTCACTACAAGAAAATCTTGATTTACATACGAATTTTTATCCGTAGGTAAATTTAGTATTACATATGAATTTATTACATACGAATTTTACATGCGGATTTATTACAATGGATTTTACATACAGATTTGTTACTTACGGATTCCGATCCGTATGTGATTACATACGGATCTAAATCTGTATATAATTATCTACAATTTTTACATACGAATTTATTACATATGAATTTTACATACGGATTTTAAATACAGATCCAAATTCATATATAATTACCTACTAATTTTTTAATAACTAATTTTATTAAAGTTATAATTATTATTATCAACATTATTATTACTTTTAATATTATTATTATTAATTATTATTGTTATTATTAATTATATTAACATTATTATTATTATTAAAAATTAATAATATTATTAAAATTGGTAAATATATATATATATATATTATTAACTTATATAATTAATAATATTATAATAATATATTTATTTTTATTTTTATTACTTTGATTCTTATTATTGTTATATTATTACAGTAATATTATTATTATTTATTAATGTAATTAATACTAATAATAATATAATTATTAATGTTATTAATAATATTATATTTATTAATATCATTATTATTATTTTAAAATTATTATTAATATTATTATTATTCTGATCAATATTATTATTATTATTTTGAATTACATAGGGATTTTTGCACCACCAAAGAAATTGCAATATTATGTAGCCATTGTTGTTATTATTTATTTGGTTACATAAAATAATATTATTTATATTATGTGAATATTTATTGGATGAGCTGATAATAAATGGGTTGAGCCGATTATTAATTAATAATATATAAAAGAGTTCCTATAACTGTCTAGAGTCAGTTTTTATTCTACCATATTAAAGAATTAAAGAATAAAAAAGATAGTTCTCTGTATACCTTTGGCCTTGTAGCCATTTGTACACACTCTTCTCCTCTCCCTATTAAAGAATAAAGAAGACAGAGTTCTCTCTATACGCTTTTGACCTCTTGGAACAGTTTGCACACACTCTTCTCTCTTATTCTTTGCAGAGAATCATTGATCAAGAAGGACAGAACTAACAGATGATGAATCAAAATTCTTTTTTATTTCAGGTTTTGATTCTTTTTATCTTTATTTATCTTTATATAATATGACGTTCTCATATGTCATAAGACTAAATTGAAAATTCTAATATAATTATTTCTTTTACTATAAGTAAATAAAATAATGTGTAAAATAAATGACATAGAGATATACAGATAAGCCGTTAAAATAAAACATAGTTTACAGAAGGAGCACCACCAAAGCAATTGCTATATTTATTAGGATATTGTTTTAAATTTGCTTTAAAACACATTTTAAATAAAATACTTAAATTGATTATTTTATTATATTATCCACTTCTTAGAGTGGTGTACAGTGTTCTTGTATTTCCTCTCCTTTGCTTTCATTATGGCATCGCGATATGTGATAGAACACATCAAGAACTCATCTCGTTTTTTTCTCATTTTGGTGTACTTTTCAATTTTAATTTCTAAAATGGGTAGAAAAAAATTATTTACCAAAATGGACAAATTCTGCCAACTAGATAGGCATAATTTCAAACTAGTCAAAATAAAAGTGACATGCTCACGATTTCAATTAGTGACATTAATTAAAATTGTTTCTCTCTCTTCAATTATTTTTTAATTATTTAATATTATGATCCTTAAGTTTAACAATTAACAAAATAAATAATAATAATAATAATAATAATAATAATAATAATAATAATTATTATTATTATTATTATTATTATTATTATTATTATATAATTAACAAAACTATAACATGAATATTAAGAGATACAAATTTATTTAAATTAAAATAAAATAACATAATAATAATAATAATAATAA